>Ga0307942_1002018_pt1 | contig 16421 bp, 18 predicted proteins | sample OrgLakmetagen175_FD_201846 | JGI IMG/M metagenome (GOLD analysis project Ga0307942, IMG submission 201846) | Saline water microbial communities from Organic Lake, Antarctica - #175 | ecosystem: Environmental > Aquatic > Non-marine Saline and Alkaline > Saline | place: Antarctica: Organic Lake... | reverse complement strand
CTGATAACCATGCATACCAACACAGGTAGCCAGACCCGACAAAAATTGAGAGAGCCACTGCAACGAGCACAGCGGCTCTATTTATTTTATTTGTGTATATATAAAGAGTATCTTCTCAACTGTGAAAGCTGTACAAACACGTTCTCTATTTGCTGTACACAAAAAACTGTGCAGAAGCAATATAGACAAAACTCAATGCTGTTCAGCTTGCAGAGCACCAATTAAACGTTGCGTGATCTTCTCAATGCGCCTCAGCAACGTTTGCGCAGGCACTTATTAGGAACCTATTTTCTTTAGTTAAGGAAAGCCCAAATTTCATCGTAACATTGACACGTATTGTCGCCCATCATCTTGTTCGTAAGAGCGGTTGTCATATGAACATGCTCTTCAAGGGGCGAGGCAATGCTAAGTGTGTGGGTAGGACTGGGATCTTCCAGGCCTATAAGCTATTAGTAGATGTGCTGAGTCTAATACCTTGCAGTGACGGTAATTTGATCTGACAGGTAGGCTGCCATGGGCTGTGTGTGGTATAGACTATGACAGGCTACTGAAAGCTGTGGTAGGATCACACAGGCCTACATGATGCCATAGTGTTGCTTCGCCTGCGCCAGAATTCCTAGGGCCTGCAAACTACATGAGGCTGTAGTTTGGGCCCCCTCCGCCCTCCGGCACCGTCCACTTGATGTTCTGCAACGGGTCCTTGATATCGCACGCTTTGCAGTGCAGACTGTGTATGGGTAGAACAGGGCAGGAGAAGATACGTTAAAGATCATGATCCAAGTGATGCTCTGCAACGGGTCCTAAATATCGCACGCTATGCAGTGCAGACTGTGTACGCGTAAGAACAGGGCAGGAGAAAAAATGTAAAAGATCATGATTCAATTGATTTTCAGCAAAGGGTCCTTAATATTGCACGCTTTGCAATGCAAAATGCGTATGCCAAAATAAGGGGCAGGGAGAGAAGAAGTAAAAGAGCACGTTAACTTTGTGTGCCATCGTTGTGTACATCCATTAAGTAACATCCATTAAGCAACATCCATTAAGTAACATCCTTTAAGTAACATCATTCAACATTGATGATCATTTAGACTCAAATGCAGCAGCTAGTCAGCGTGCATCTAAACAGACAAATGAGTGCTTCCTCTTCAACAAGTCCATCCTTTTCTACTTACTACTTAACATATAGGGAGTGGTGTCCATCGCCTGTGTACACTTTCCTAAAGCAGGAGTATAAGGATCGATACCAGATAATATGGTTGTAATTGAAAGGCAGGGAGAGTGCAAAGAAGAGGCAATAATGCCATTGGCAGTGAGAGTAAGCTTTAAGGTACCAGCCTTATAGCTGTGTGTGTTTTTGTCTTATGGTTATCCAAAAGGAGAAGTCTGGGCAGAGACTTAAGTCTTCTTTGTTTTTATTTCTCTTGCCTGGTTTTCAACATCTGTAATTCACACTAAAACTGAAAAGGAAAGAAAAAGTAAGCAAAAAAGTGGGAAAAGGGAGTTTACGCAGCCCCCTCCCTTGCGCTCACGTCTTAATTCTCAAAGAGCTAAAAGGCTTTGTAATGACACGATGCAGTTTATTTGTTTGCATTGCAAAATGCATTAGACGGGGAATTATTACCAAGAGATTACACTGCCCCCTCACTAACGCTTTGTCCCTTTATGTTGACATAATGCAGTTTGGTGGAAGAGCGTGTACGGTATCCGGTTCCATACAAACCAAAGCGGCCTCTATTCCTTCCTCCCTCAATTGGTGTGGGAGTAACTTCCGCTGCCTGCACAGTTTTTAACCTTTTTTGTCTTTTTTAAAGCTAGATGAGAAGGGGAGAAACCAGAGTAGGGAAGGAAAAGCAGGATCATTTCCCTGATATATACCTTATTAAACCCATTTTGGACATGACTCATTGGTATGGTCAAAGAGCGCCTAAATCCCACACCTTAAGGCCCCTCACCAAGGAGACTTCAGAGGACAATAAAGCAAACACAGGAACTCATATTCCCGTCCTGATTCTATTGGGATGTCTTGATTTTTTTTGGTAGGTACTAGGTGGATGATGCTGTCCAATGCACTTGTGTCAAGGCTATTAAAATTTCGGGAGTATTAGGTGAAACAAATTAGGGCAAACAAATCAAACAAAACTTTCAAGCTGTGAACTAGCCACGCACCAGTTCTGGGCGTTGATCTGAAGCTTTGTGCGGCCATGCTCATCTTTTGTGTATTCGTACACATTAGCAGGACAATACCTGTGTATGCATGTACGTGTGAGCGTGTAAGTGCAAGTGTGTGTGTTTGTGTGTTTGTATGTGTGTGTGTGTGTGCGTGCGCGTGTGTGTGGTGAATTGCCAGCAGTCTGTCTGTGATGCATGTCGTACACCAACCAAACCGTTGTGGCACGACAGTGCTGGCATAGCCTGGCCGCCAGTTGCCGTATATAATCAAGTAACGTTTGTGCATGCATGTATGTGGTCAGCTCAGTGCAAGCGGCGGGAACCATGTGAAACCGGTTGTTAATTGAGCCTTCCTGGAAGTGAAGGACGCACTTCTGCGCATGGCTGTAATGCAGTAGGACTATGATGTGCCATTCTTTGACAATACAGATGCAGTGCAGACGCGCACAGATGCAGCACAGATACGGTGTGCAAACGCGGTACAGGAATCACACATTGTTTTCCTTCCATCCACATACAGACATGTTATCGCAATTCTAATAATGTTATCACAATTCTAAAAAATGTTATCACAATTCTAAAAAATGTTATCACAATTCTAAAAAATGTTATCACAATTCTAAAAAATGTTATCACAATTCTAATAATGAAATCAGGCTTTGCAGCATCGTCGCACTTTTGCACTTAAAACGCACCTGACGCTCACGGCCGTGTAGTGAGGGCCACTGTGACACCCTCAAAATAAGAAATAAGGGACATACTTTTGCAGGCAACACGACAGCTTGTCGCATCTTTAAAAGCAGCGACTCACCTGGATTCCATGGCCGCGTGTCGAGGTCCGGCATGCCACCCTTGGAATGATGAACACACTCGTGCAGGTGACAGGTAACTTGCCTGTGCTTGACAATGCAGCCAGATGCCTCATCTTAAAAAGAAAGACCCACCTGGATTCCATGGCCGCGTATTGAGGTCCGTTGTGCCACATTTAAAACGGAGTCCATCATATGCAAGGTAGTCAGTCCGTACTTCCCAACCAAAGCAATCATCTTGCCTTTGACATAAAGGCCTACCTGGATTCCATGGCCGCGTATTGAGGTCCGTTGTGCCACATTTAATACGGAGTCCATCATATGCAAGGTAGTCAGTCCATACTTCCCAACCAAAGCAATCATCTTGCCTTTGACATAAGGGCCTACCTGGATTCCATGGCCGCGTATTGAGGTCCGTTGTGCCACATTTAAAACGGAGTCTATCATTTGCAAGGTAGTCAGTCCGTACTTCCCAACCAAAGCAATCATCTTGCCTTTGACATAAAGGCCTACCTGGATTCCATGGCCGCGTATTGAGGTCCGTTGTGCCACTCAGGTGTGGTGGGATCCTTGAGTTTGAGATGTGAGGGCTGGTCGTGTTCGTGGTTGGTGCCTGGACAAACAAATGGAAATTCACATATTATCATAACACATAGGCTTTACTTTTTGATAGAATGTATTGTTTACACAGTCAGAGGCACACGCGCTCGGGTGCAGGCCGCGGGGTGAGTCAAGCCAATGAAGCAGCAATTTATCCCAAACTTACAGGATTGCGCCAGCATGAGATAGTGGAATTCTGAAGAAATGGAAGCAATGTGGGACTGTGCAAGTCAGTTATGGGTGCCTGGTAGGTCACGTGTGCATGGGCGTCTGTATCTCAGTTTTCGCCCCATAACTCTGCATCACTTCAATTTCAGGTCTTTTTGAGTATGCAGATGGATGCCTATTTAAAAAGGAGAAGATTGGTACCCTTTTTGTCCATGTAGGGTTACTGCATGGAGGGTCTAGGGGTGGGTGGGTGGGTCAGGGGGGTTTAGCCCAAAAATCATACGTGCCTGTCCAAATTATTTTCTCTGGCGCCTTCTGGTTTACAATAGAATTTGTGTGCTATTTCTGTGCCATGTATTGTAGGCCTGCACCATGTATTGTAGGCCTGCACGGTTACATTCCATTTGTTTTGTGTTTCCATTGCATACAGAGATAGAAGAATTAAAGAAAGATCGTGGTCGTTATTATGGTGGGTGCCTGTACAAACACAGCACCCAGTCTTGAATTCACTCAGTTTCACTTTTTATATATTTAAACCAACTGGAAGTACGAAAGCATAAAGGTTGTTGTTGGTGCCTGGACAGGAAATCATGGTGACCACTTCATTTTAGGTGCACAATTCGCTAGGTGCACTTCATTCTAGATGCACAAGAAAACTCTCCAGCTTACCCTCTGAGCTTACATATTTCCTCGGATTGAAATTAGAGGGCTGGTTGTTATCATGGATGGTGCGTTTGTAAAAGTTGTGTAATCACGCACGCGCACGTACACACACACGCACACGCACACACATACACACATACACGCACACACGCACACACAATCACAGCGCACCACTTCGGTATAAAGACAGTGGCACGTCAAAAGTCAGTTTCCCGTCTGGCGCTGGGTACTGTATGGGCTGGCAATCTTTGGCGTACTTCGTGGCTTCATGATCGTGTCGCCTGTGGTGGTGGTGCAAGCACACATACAAGTGAACAATTGAAGTCAGCATTCTATGCAGCGCTGACTTCTGTATGGGCTGGCAATCTTTGGCGTACTTCGTGGCTTCATGATCGTGTCGCCTGTGGTGGTGGTGCACACATACAAGTGAACAATTAGAGTCAGCATTCTATGTGGCGCTGACTTCTGTATGGGCTGGTAGTCTGTGGCGTACCTTGTGGCTTCATATTCGTGCCGCCTGTGGTGACGCACACGCACACACACACACATGCACACACACACAAACACACACACACGCACACACACACACACACACACACACACCAGTGGATGATTAAAAGTCAGCTGTCCGCCTGACGCCGAAAGCTGGAGGTGCTGGCAGCCTTTGGCGTGCTGTGTGGTTGTACATTTGTGCCACCTATGTTGGTGCACACGAACACCCACCCACCCACACCCGTACACACATACATACACAACACACACACACACACACACACACGCACACACACACACACACATAAATGCAACCCCTGCCTCACCATGCCGCGTACGAGTGAGTGATATGCATAGACCCAAGGCTCCCCACACCCACACCGGACCTGTAACACATATACAAGGAATACAATTCCTTATCCTTACATCTCGAGTATGCCTTTTACACGCGCTGCTACACCCTCTACCTACCTGTTATGCAGTGTCCACCAGGCTTTGCCTCTGAGCAAGTACTGATCCACAGCTGCGTGCAGCAGCCCTGGTATGAGACCCCACTGAAAGCCTGGGCGCACGTTGCGTGAGTGCTGCAGCTCCTCCCAAACCCAAGTAGCCTGTGTGTGTATGTTTGTGTGTGTGCGTGTATGTGTGTGTTTGTGTGTCTGCTGCAACTGCAGCTCCTCCCACACCCAAGTAGCCTGCGTGTGTATGTTTGTGTGTGTGTGTATGTGTGTGTGTGTGTTTGTGTGTCTGCTGCAACTGCAGCTCCTCCCACACCCAAGTAGCCTGTGTGTGTATGTGTGTGTGTGTGTGTGTGTGTGTTTGTGTCTGCTGCAACTGCAGCTCCTCCCACACCCAAGTAGTCTGCGTGGCAAGAGCAGTGTGCAGTATGGAAATATGAGTGAATGCTACCTGGCAGTTGGTTTCGCCTGAAAGTTTTGCTTACCGCATATAATGTGAGTGAGTGAGTGAGTGAGTGAGTGAGTGAGTGAGTGAGTGAGTGAGTGAGTGAGTGAGTGAGTGAGTGAGTGAGTGAGTGAGTGGGTGAGTGAGTGAGTGAGTGAGTGAGTGAGTGAGTGAGTGAGTGAGTGAGTGGGTGGGTGGGTGAGTGAGTGAGTGAGTGAGTGAGTGAGTGAGTGAGTGAGTGGGTGGTTGGGTGAGTGAGTGAGTGAGTGAGTGAGTGAGTGAGTGAGTGAGTGAGTGAGTGAGTGAGTGAGTGAGTGAGTGAGTGAGTGAGTGAGTGAGTGAGTGAGTGCGTGAGTGGGTGAGTGAGTGGGTGAGTGAGTGTGCGCAGGTACATATGTGTGCGTGTGTCTGCTGCTGCTGCAGCTCCTCCCACACTCAAGATGTCTGTGTGTGCAGGAGCAGCGTGCAGCATGCAAGTGTGAGTGAGTGTGTGTGTATGTGTGTGCGTGTGTCTGCTGCTGCTGCAGCTCCTTCCACGCCCAAGATGTCTGTCTGTGCACATGTCTGTCTGTGCACACTCACACTACTCACCTTAGTAGCCCTACACACCCATCATAGACTTGCACCTAACCGCACACATACACACTACACATTACACACACCTTAATGGCGCTCTCATAGCTGCCCATATCCCTTGGGCCAGGTTGACTGGCTTGAGGCTCCTGTGTGAGGGAACGGAAGGCAGCCTCGCCACCGTACATGCCAGACAGCATTGCAGTGTGCGTGCCCTGTGTGAGCGTGTGTGTGTACGTGTGTGAGTGTGTGCGTGTTTGTGTGTGCGTACGTGTGTGTATGTGCGTGTATGTGCGTGCGTGTGTGTGTGTGTGTGTGTGTGTGTGTCTGTGTACATGTGCATGTGCTTATGTGTGTGTGCGACCTTTTGTATTGTGATATGAGTGGACATAAATACCTTTAAGCTTTGACATGCCTACAAAACTGTCACTGATGCATGGAACATATACTGCAGCAAAATAGGTAGAGATGGCCGGAACCGTATAAATACGTCGTGTACGACCGTATACTTGGTGATTTTCCTGAAAAAAACACCGTACACACACTGTATATGTATGGTTCTGGCCAGCCCTAGAAATAGGCCACAGCGTTTCAATTCTAAGATTTTGACAAGCTGTGCACCTTGCTCTGTGGAACGTTTATATTCATACGCCGTATAGTGCGCTTTTTTTAACACACGCTCACACACTTAAACACACGCGGAAGAATCAGTTTTTGAACACACGCTCACACGCTCTAACACAAGCCCAGTAGAATCTTAACAATAGGCCACGCACCTTTTGATCTTTGGTACGTTAATATAGCCAGCACTGCTGCATGGTGCAAATTTCTCAACGCACGCCCATAACAACCCAAGTAAGCTTAGCGCCTTGCTCTGTGGCCTGTTCTAAAGCTGGCCGCATGGTGTAGTTTAACACAGCATGGTGCAGTTTAACACAGCATGGTGTAGTTTACCACAGCATGGTGTAGTTTACCACAGCATGGTGTACTTAACATACGCCCAGAAGGACCTAAACAACAAGCTACGCGCACCTTAATTGCTGGTGTTTTCAAAAAACCGTCACTAGAAACAGCTGCTATACGGGACCAACAGCTGTTTAGTGTTCATACAGGACCAACAGCTGTTTGGTGTTCATACGGGACCAACAGCTGTTTGGTGTTCATGCGGGACCGACAGCTGTTTGGTGTTCACACGGGACCGACAGCTGTTTGGTGTTCATACGGGACCGACAGCTGTTTGGTGTTCATACGGGACCAACAGGAACGGGAACAACGGTAACGGGAACAACAGGAACAGGAACAACGGGAAAAGTGCACGCCACTTTAAGGACACCTTAGCAAGAGTTCGAAATCTGCGCACCTTGATTGCTGGTGTAGTTAATAAGGCGTCACTGCCACATGGTAGCAGTTCCCATACAGGAACAATGCAAGACACTTAAGTACACCTTAGCAAGAGTTCGAAAGCTGCGCACCTTGATCTTTGGTACGTTCAAAAAACCAGCGCTGCAGCCGATCAGGGCTCCCCCAGGGAAGGAGAGCTTCGGTATGGCTTGGAACCCACCCTCGTTCAGCACACGCGCACCGTACTGTAAACACGTGCCTCTGAGGGATTGGAGTGTGTGTGTGTGTGTGCGTGTGTGTGTATGTGTGTGTGCGTGTGCGTGTGTGTGTATGTGTTTGTTTGTGTGCGTGTGTATGTGTGTGTGTGTGTGCCTGTGCCTGTGTGTGCGTGTGTGTGTGTGTGTGTGTAAGTGTGTGTGTGTATGTGTGTGTGCGTGTGTGTGTGTGTAAGTGTGTGTGTGTATGTGTGTGTGTGTGTGTGTGTGTGTGTGCGCGTGCGAGTACATTTGCAGGACTGACAAGGTTAATACACTTATAGGTACATACGGTGTACACCAGGTATTAGTAGCAAGAAATATCATATGCCTCATATACTCGTTTGAAGATTTTTTTGAACAAGCCGGAAATATATGGTGTGGCCTCTTTTGTGGCTGAGTGCCTAGCCCTTTTCCCTTGTTTTTTTCTAGCGCCTTTTTGGTTTGGTTACAGACTTTTTCCAAGCTTCCGCTCAGATGCCCCCCAGAGGCATGTATAGCGATGGAACCTTACCTACCTTATATGCCTCATATACGGTGCAGGTATACGATTGCGGCCAACCCCCTATACATCTGTAAGGGGCCCTCTGGAGTTGGAACCCAGGCTTGCACCCTATCGCTCACCCTTCAATGTGTGCGTGCATAGAGGGGTGTTCTTCTTCCCCTACTTCACCAGCAGTACCAGCGCGCCTTTTCTCAACTTCATGGGCTTTCCTTGCTTTTTACTGTTCACCCTCATCCAATGTGTGCGCATAGATGGGTGTTATTTTCCCCCTAATTCACCAGCGCACTTTTTTTTCAACATCATGGGCGCTCTTGGCATCCTTCAGCTCACCCTTGATTGTGTGCACATACAGACGGGTGCTTTTTTCACTACTTCACCAGCGCTCCTTTACAAGTCACCCTTCAATGTGTGCACGCACAGACGGATTTTCTCTATCCCCTACTTCACCCAGCGCGCCTTTTCTCAACATCATAAGAGCACCTTGCATCCTAATGACACGGCTCACCCTTCAATGTGTGTGCGCACAGACAGGTTTTCTCTTTCCCCTACTTCATCCAGCGCGCCTTTTCTCAACATCATAAGAGCTCCTTGCATCTTACTGACACGGCTCACCCTTCAATGTGTGTGCGCACAGACGGGTGCTCCTTCCATCTGTTGAACTCCTGGTGGGGACTGAGGTAGGGGTTGCTGTAGTCCAGGCCAACCACTAAACCTAGGGCCACTCGTCTGCACAGCAAAATGCATGCATGAAAAGTGAGGGAGCGTCGCTAGCAATGCTGAAGAATAGGCGGCGCACATCATGCATACATGCATGTGTGTGTTTGTAGGTGCGAGGGTGTGTGCGTGCGTGCAATGAAACAGCAACGCACGAGCAGCTTGAGAACATTATATGTGTGTTTGTAGGTGTGAGGGTGTGTGCGTGCGTGCAATGAAACAGCAACGCACGTGCAGCTTGAGAACATAATATGTGTGTTTGTAGGTGTGAGGGTGTGTGCGTGCGTGCAATGAAACAGCAACGCACGTGCAGCTTGAGAACATAATGTGTGTGTTTGTAGGTGTGAGGGTGTGCGTGCGTGCAATGAAACAGCAACGCACGTGCAGCTTGAGAACATAATATGTGTGTTTGTAGGTGTGAGGGTGTGTGCGTGCGTGCATGAAACAGCAACGCACGTGCAGCTTGAGAACATAATATGTGTGTTTGTAGGTGTGAGGGTGTGTGCGTGCGTGCATGAAACAGCAACGCACGTGCAGCTTGAGAACATAATATGTGTGTTTGTAGGTGTGAGGGTGTGTGCGTGCGTGCATGAAACAGCAACGCACGTGCAGCTTGAGAACATGAGGCCCACACATCACTCCTGAGGAAGGCTGAGGCAGAGGTTGCTGTGGCCCAGGGCAAATTGCACATGCAGGCACGCCCGCCCGCACGCACGCACGCACGCACGCATGCAGGCACGCCCGCACGCACCCACCCACCCTCGCACACACACACCCATACTTATAAATACATGCACCGCACGCACGCCCACACCCACGCCCACCCCCCTCCCACGCGCACGCACGCACGCACGCACGCACGCACGCACACCCACAAACACACGAAAAATGTCACACCCACATCCACCCAGCTCCCACACGCACGCACGCACGCACGCACGTACAACCTCACATCCACATACTCAAACACACAGAAGGGTCACGTAGGTATCTACCTGTCTGCCATGTGATATGTGACATGTGACATGTGATATGTGATATGTGATATCTACCTGTCTGCCATGTGATAAATGAAGCCCCCCCCGAATGTGGAATGGTCCATAGGATATCCTATGGTGTGCACAACGGTGCCTTCCTTGTGAGAAGCCTCTGGCACCTCCCAGACCTACAAAGTGTGTGTATGTGTATGTGACTATGTGTGTGTGTGTGTGTGTGTGTGTGTGTGAGTGTTTATGTTTGCGCGCATATGTGTGTGTGTGTGTGTGTGTGTGTGTGTGTGTGTGATTGTGTGTGTGTGCGTGTGTGTGCGCGTGTGTATGCGCTTGTGTGTGTATGTATGTGTGCGCGCTTGAATGTGTGTGTGCGTGCGTGTATGTGTGTGCGCGCTTGTATGTGTGTGTATGTATGTGTGCACGCTTGAACGATTGTGTGCGTGCGTGTATGTGTGTGCACGCTTGAACGTTTGTGTGCGTGCGCGTATGTGTGTGCACGCTTGTACGCGTGTGTTGCATGTGAGTGTATGTGTGTATGCTTGAATGTGTATGTGTGTGTGTGAGTGTATGTGTGCGCGCTTAAATGTGTGCGTGTGTGAGTGCGCTTGTATGTGTGTGTTGCGTGTGAGTTGCTATACACAAAATCCGCAGCTCTCAAATTTGCTGCCACTCCTCTGATGCTCAAAGGGAGGGAGTGCTCAAACTCAGATGCAACACACACATACAAGCCACACACATATACACTCGCACACGCACACATTCAAGCGCGCACAAACACACATTCACACATGTGGCGAGCCTTCATGCAATGTAGGAGTAAAAAAAGGCTGTATGTAGGGTTGGCCAGGACCGTATATATGATATATGCACTGTATATTACCGTATATTCTGTGATTTCCCTGCCAAAAATACCGTATATACACCGTATATATATGGTTCCGGCCAACCCTACCTATATGCAACACACCCAATATTTGCACCGCCTTCACAACCAGACTTGAGGCTTGTCTTTGAAATGGGTGGTCGTCATGTCAATGTTGATTGAGTGGATGTATCACTGCTGCATTTTATTAACTCCGAAATTTAAACGTCTGTGATAACAAGCCTTTGTGAGATCGCAGTACACACGGCACATGACGAGGGTTGGCCAAAAAAATATATACGGTGTATGTATGGAACATTCGGTTGGGAATTCACTGATGTGTGAATACGGTGCATATCCTCGTTATTTCAGGGTTGTTCAGTGCGGTTACCACCAAGGCTGCAACCAAAAATGGGCTGCAGGCCCTCAAGAAAGCAACACAACGCAAAGAAGCAAGCGGCAAGTCCACAAGTCAGATCCAAGCGAGCTCAGATGGGAACACCCACAAGTCAAAGCACAAGCTGAGGGGGGGGGGCGGGAAAACAACCCGAGCAAAAGCAAGGCATAAAAAGAATGCCTAAAACGAGAGTAGACAGCACTTTATGCAAAGGGCCTGCCAGATCTCAGCCTACATTCACTACGCAAGAACTTCAGTTCTAAGGCTGAAGCAGAGAACTGATGATTTTTTGGGAGCAAGGGTTCAATGAAGTTCGTGAAAGTTCTAGGACCCTCAAACTGTTCGAAGGTTTCGATGTGCAATTTTGGGAAACGGGCCCTTGGGCTTCTACCCCCACCTTCAAATCTCCCCCATTAGTTGTGTATGTATATAAATAATTAAAGGGGGGAAAGGGGCCGGAAAGGGATTATGTCATCATTGTACAGCAGGAAAAGGAGAACCTTAAGGTGCAGTGCAAGTGCCGCATTGTACGAATCCTTAGCAGTTCAGAAATGTGTGACAAGGTTGGCCTTAAGACCAAGGAAACTTCCTGGCCTGATACAGATTACAGATCACATTTCATATATAAATCATTGAACGTGTTACTTTTACTGCAAGGAAAGAGTGGGACTGAACTGGGAAGGGGCTGCTGTCCCTTGCAATTTTGACAAACGCATGCTGCAAAGTTCGAAGAACTCTTAAAAGTTCGTCGAACTTTGACCGAACTCTGAACAACACTTATCAAATTTGTTAAAATGTATGAAAGTTTTCGAACCCAAACCTTTGGTTGAACTTCGAACTGAACAACCCTGGTTATTTTAGCAGGATTTCTTTGAACATACGGTCATATACAGCGTCTAGCCAGCCCCACTCAAGACAGCTTATACAGCCTCTAAACCTCAGTGCAAAAGTCCTTGCCAGAAATTATAACGCCCATGTGTTTTTCCATTTTTTGCTGAAGAAAAAGACGCATCCATGCTCACGCACGCGCACGTTCACACACAAACAGCCGCACATTCACACATAAACGCGCACATTCACACAGAATCAGCCACACCTCTTTCACCCCAAGCGCACATTCACATACAAACAGCCGCACATTCACACATAAATGCGCACATTCACACAGAATCAGCCACACCTCTTTCACCCCAAGCGCATAGCTTTGTGGCTCAGCTCCGGTGGGCAGCATGCCTTTTTCGCGTAGGCTGAACCGCTTCATCGCTTCCTGTGTGGTGTACATTCAGCAAGCACATTGTTACGTGTCCATGAAGTAGCCTGTGTGTTTTTGTGTACGTGTGTGTGTGTGCGTGTGTGTGCGTGTGTGTGTTTACGTAGTGTGGTATGTAGTGCATACTTGTATGTATGCATCGCGTGCTTTTGTATGTGTGTGTGCTTGTGTATCTACGTGTGTGCGTTTGTTTGTGTGTGAGTGTATGTGGTTGTGTGTGCGTGCACCCACTCCTGTTCCCACACCCACGAACACACTCAAACCAACCTGTTCCCCCTTCCTTCCTAACATGCACCCACAAGGTCGCTTATTACGCTTTAGCGTCCCTCACGGGTAAGCGACCTCGACCCCCCGTAGGGGGGAGGGCAGGAGACCCGTGAGGGGGACCAACGGATTTCACCTAATTTATTAAGCTAACCCACACCCACCTGCGTGATAGATCCACAAGAGATCCACTCAAATTACATGTCCCCCCCTTCCTTCCCAACATGAACCTACACCCACACCCACCTGCGTGATAGAGCCTCTCGCTCCCTCAGCCAATAGGGTGACTTTTGCTCTGAGGTCCACTCCCGGCATATACAAGCCATCCTTCTTCTCGCCCCTGCTTTTGACAAAACAAACACGGTAATGCGAAAATGGCGAATGCTTTGGCACATACAAACCATCCTTCTTCTCGCCCCTGCTTTTGATAAAACAAACACGGTAATGCGAAAATGGCGAATGCTTTGGCACATACAGGCCATCCTTCTTCTCGCCCCTGCTTTTGATAAAACAAACACGGTAATGTGAAAATGGCGAATGCTTTGGCACATACAAGCCATCCTTCTTCTCGCCCCTGCTTTGACAAAACAAACACGGTAATGCGAAAATGGCGAATGCTTTGGCACATACAAGCCATCCTTCTTCTCGCCCCTGCTTTTGACAAAACAAACACGGTAATGCGAAAATGCAATTGCTTCAGCATAATAATTCTTGACGATGCAAAAGTGACGATGATGAACGTAAGTGCCTAAATCAAAAGTGTCAAGGTGCCAAGACAAAAGCAGTTCTTTTCCGTATGCATTGTGAGATGCAGTAGGTGGGGGACCAAGGAAATAAGAAGATGGAGAAACAGCAGAGAAACACAGATATAAAGCAGAGTGATAAAGTGACATTTCTAGGGTTGGCCAGGACCGTATATATGCACCGTATATGACCGTAAATTTTGTGATTTCCCTGCCAAAAATACCGTATATACACCGTATATATATGGTTCTGGCCAACCCTAGACATATCACTTTTGCTGCATTGCAAGAACTGGAGTTCATGTGTTTCACACTGAACTCAGCAGGTGCCTGAATGGAAAGTGTTAAGCTGCCAAGACGAAAGCAAGTGCCTTCATGGAAAGTGTCAAGCTGCCAAGACGAAAGCAAGTGCCTTCATGGAAAGTGTCAAGGTGCCATGGCAAAAGGAAGTGGCTTTATAAAAAGTGTCAAGGTGCCATGGCAAAAGGAAGTGCCTTAATGAAAAGTGTCAAGCTGCCAAGACGAAAGCAAGTGCCCTAATGGAAAGCGTGAAGGTGCCATGGCAAAAGGAAGTGGATTTATGGAAAGTGTAAAGGTGCCATGGCAAAAGGAAGTTCTTTCATGGAAAGTGTCAAATTGCCAAGAACACAAACATTTTTGGCTAATAGCCACCTTACGGCATCCACTGCGAATTGAGTCGTCATTCAATTATATATATTTTCCTCCTGCATCCTAGTTCTCAGCATCAGTTAAAAACCGCTTGCTTGCACATGCTGGGCCAACCCAGGCAGAAAGTCGCAAATGTGTACACAAAACGAAGCAATTCATGAACTAGATGCTACGCGCATGGATCATGGGAATCACAGTTAGCGTGCACCCACTTTTTATTGACACCAGCATCTCAGTAACAAAATATTCTATACACAAACGAAACAGTCCATGGGCTAGATGCTACGCGCATGGGAATCACAGTTCATGCACCCACTATTTATTGACACCAACATCTCAGTAACAAAATATTCTATACACAAACAAAACAGTCCATGACTAGATGCTACGCGCATGGGAATCACAGTTAGCGTGCACCCACTTTGTATTGACACCAGCATCTCAGTAACAAAATATTCTATACACAAACGAAACAGTCCATGGATTAGATGCTATACACATGGGAATCACAGTTAGCGTGCACCCACTTTTTATTGACACCAGCATCTCGTGTGCCCACACCAGCTACTGCCCCCTGTGTTTGAGCGTTTGTGCGTGCGCGTACACGTATGCGCGTGTTTGCATGCTGGTGTGTTTGTGTGCATGTATACGTATGTGCATGTGCGTGCGTGCGTGCGTGCGTGCGTGTGGATTTGTATTTATGTATGTGAATGTGTGTATGCGTCTTGGTGTGTATTCGCATCGGTGCATACGTGCATGCATATTTATGTGTGTGAGCGCTTTTGTGTTAGCACTGCAAGTTTCACTTAGAGCACACATCATGAACAGCAAAAGCACTCACAGAAAACATTACGTAGGCAATCAAGCTCATAGCCATTAATTGTTGATTTATAAACATGAACTGATATTGATACCCACACTGAACGCCCCTCTCATCTAAAGAAAGGCATGCATGAACACATCGCATGCACACACACACACACATATTGACACCCACAAACACACTTGCACGCACACACACATACACACACACGCACGCACGCACACACACACACACACATACACACACACACACACACACGTGTAAGCCGCACGCGTACCTGTCCGTCATAGAGGAGGTGGGAAGCAGCAAAGCCAGGAAACACGTCAACGCCCAGCGCCTCTGCCTTAGCGCTCATCCACCGCACCACCTCACTGCGAGCAGTTTTAGAAACAGTATGTTAAACCGTTTCATTGCGTTGCAAGTACCATTTACGCACAATCAGAGCCCTGGCCTTGGCACTCATCCACCGCACCACCTCATGCACTGCAAGAAAGTTGAAGAGTAATTGAAACCATTTATTTGCGTTGCGTTGTTGTACACACACAGACACACAAACACGCACGCACGCACGCACGCACACAAGCACGCACGCACGCACGCACGCACGTACACACACACACACACACACACACACACACACACACACGCACGCACACACACACACACGCACGCACACACACACACACTCAATGACCTTGCTTTAGCGTTCATCATCCGCACCACCGCACTGCAGGCAAGTTTAAAAACAATGTTTTAGGCCATTTTACACATCGATTATATATTTGTTGCATGCACACAATTGGTGCTTGTACCTTGGTACCCATCCACTGCCAACCTGACTGCGTATATAAATCACGTGCATGTAGAGTTGGCCAGAACCGTACATTATACATACAAACGGTGCTTGTACCTTGGCACCCATCCACTGCCAACCTGACTGCGTATATAAATCACGTGCATGTAGAGTTGGCCAGAACTGTACATTATACATACAATCGGTGCTTGTACAATGGCACCCATCCACCGCCCACCTGACTGCGTATATAAATCACGTGCATGTAGAGTTGGCCAGAACCGTACATTATACACACAATCGGTGCTTGTACAATGGCACCCATCCACCGCCCACCTGACTGCGTATATAAATCACGTGCATGTAGAGTTGGCCAGAACCGTACATTATACACACAATCGATGCTTGTACAATGGC
>Ga0307942_1002017_pt1 | contig 16421 bp, 16 predicted proteins | sample OrgLakmetagen175_FD_201846 | JGI IMG/M metagenome (GOLD analysis project Ga0307942, IMG submission 201846) | Saline water microbial communities from Organic Lake, Antarctica - #175 | ecosystem: Environmental > Aquatic > Non-marine Saline and Alkaline > Saline | place: Antarctica: Organic Lake... | reverse complement strand
AGCACCTTGTAGGACACACACACACACACACACACACACACACACACGTGTTGCAGGCCAAGTACGAGGGTGTGGTGCTGCATCTGAGCACCCTGTGGGACACACACACACACGCACACACACACACACACGTGTTGCAGGCCAAGTACGAGGGTGTGGTGCTGCATCTGAGCACCCTATGGGACACACACACACACGCACACACAACACACACACACACACACACACACGTGTTGCAGGCCAAGTACGAGGGTGTGGTGCTGCATCTGAGCACCCTGTGGGACACGTACTTCCCAGGGGGCAAGGACCACAGATTAGACCGCTGCTCAGCAACGCAGATACCCTACCTGCAAGGCGACTACTGGCCAGGTTTGTACGCATGTGCATGGCGTGTACATGCATTCGTGCGTGCATATGTGCGTGTGACCGCTGCTCAGCAAAGCAGATACCCTGTCTGCATGTAGACTACTGGCTAGGTTTGTACGTGTGTGCATGCCGTGTACATGCATTCATGCGTGCATATGTGCGTGTGACCGCTGCTCAGCAATTCAGATACCCTGTCTGCAAGGCGGCTACTGGTCAGGTTTGTACGCATGTGCATACCGTGTGTCTGCATTCGTGCGTGTGTGTATGCATGTGTCCGTGCATACGTTTGTCCATGTACACGTGTGTATGCATGTGCAGCACGTGCACGTGCATGCTCCCTGCGCGGCGTGCTGTGCTGATATCCTAGAGCACTTGCTGGTCACACGCGTGTGCATGCTTGTGCATGCATGTGCAGCACATGCACGTGCATGCTCCCTGCGCGGCGTGCTGTGCTGAATTTCTAGGGCACTTGCTGGTCACAATGCTTGAGGACTGCCCGTTCTCACTTTGATCTCAATGATTGCAGTCTTTATAGATCAGTGGTCTGTGTTCCAGCATTCTTCATCCATACCACACGCACCCACACCAACTGCACCAAGTGCGCCAAAGCTGCTTGAATGCGCACCAAACGCACAAATTATTCTGCATTTGAAATCGCACACACCATTACAGGTGAAGCAGAAAACCTGCTGATCACCATGGCTGAGGGTTGCCGGCAAGCGGGCAAAAACAATGTCAAGTCGGGAGGTGCAGCACTCACAGCCCGCAAGCTGGGCAAGGTGCGCTGTGTGTGTTTGTGTGTGTACGTGTGCGTGTGCGTGCATGCTTGTGTGTGTTTACCCTGACTTTGTTCTCACTCCAGTATTTCATTTCTGGATTTTGCCTAGAACGATTTTGATCCTGTGGGATACTTGTTCCATTTCTGGATTTTGATAAGAACCATTTGAAGCTGCAGAATTTTTGTTCCGTTTCTGGATATTGCTGAGAACAATTTTGATGATGTGGGATATGGGATAAACTTGTTGATCGGCAGGACGCTGCACTCCTAACATCGGCGCCATTTACCAGGTGCCCCCATTTCTCCGACACACATGCACACACACACACACACACACACGCACACACACACACACACACACACACACACACACACACACACATACACACACACATACACGCACATACACACACCAAGCAATCACACTCAAACACACACAAACCAAAACCCAGATGATTCAGGGTCATCTAATCTAGGCAAAGGGAACGGCAGAGGCAGGAGAGCGTAGCCGTTTGGCGCTCTCGGTTGACGCTTACAGCTCACAAGCATCTCACAAACGAAAACCGAGCCTTTAAACTGTGTGCAGGGCAAACGGAACGGCAATGCCGGGCCTGAGAGCATTGATGAGCAGCTGATGGAGAAGCTGGGGGAGATCCTGGGGGGCAACATGAAAGACGACTTCATCGTGGTGCACCTCCAGGAGGTGTGCACGTTTTGCCGCCGCCACGTCCGATCCAATCAGCCCATCTACAGGTGTGTGTGTGTGGGTTAAAAGGTGTGTGTGTTTATGCCTGCCACTGCAAAGCTTATGTGGAGCAGGTGCCGCCACATACGATCCCTCCATCTGCCCTTTCATCGATAATCAAATTGCCAGGAGGCCGTGACGGCTGCTTTATTTGCCTATCAGGTCCGTTAAAGAAGGAACCCGGAACAGTTTATGATAGACCAACAGGCAGGCCCTTAGGGCAGGTGTGAGGTTTGTGCTCCCGGCAAATTGATATCAGAGTGTGTTAGTGTAGATGTACTCTCTGAAAAGTGGCGCCCGAAAGCGGCAGGCTCTCTCACCAGACGCACCTCCCTCTATGTCCATGACATACTCGGTCCTGCAGCTCCATGTCGACAAAAAAAAAAGGTTGCGATCAAAAAACTTCTCATTTTATATGTTGCGATCAAAATTTTTTGTTGCAATTGATGGCCAGTGTCTTATAAGCTGTCGTAGCTTTCAGCCGTTATCTGCTCTGTGCTTGCCCAAGTAGTGGACAAGCTTATCAATAATCACTTCTCTTCCCATTTGTTGGGCTTGCTTGCTTGTCCGCTTTTTACGTCGAATGCTGCGAGCGATTACCGATCTTGGTAATTCGGCATGCAGCTATTTTAAGAGGGTCCTTGCGACCTTTTGCCCCACTGGGTAACAGGCAGACACTTGTCCTGTCCTGTGTGGTGCCCCTGAACAGGCTCACACGCACACACACACACACACACTGTGCTCGTTCCTTGTTACATGCACCAAAAATACACAACCTTTGGACTCAGAGCTGCATGCTAGACGTGTTCTCACACAAACACACACACACACACACACACACACACACACACACACAACCTGAACCCGGGTATGCACGCACACACTTACATACACGCACGCACACACAAACGCACAGGTACGCCACCACCAACGGTCCCATGCGCCCTGCTGCTGAGCGCAAGTTTGACGGCATCAAGCTAGAGAGCGGGCCCAACGTGCCCAATGCCCCTGGTGCTAGTCTGTCCGTCTGTGAGGCCTGCTTCTTTGATGAGGAGTCGCGGCATGCAGGTGAACCTGGTGTGGATGAGTGGGTGTGTGTGGGTGGGTGTCTTTGTGTTGAGGTTGTAATGCACTGTGGCTTCATGCCCTGGTCGAAGCTAATTTCCGTTACGTATAAATGGTATGCCCTCTACTTCAGTCATGTATTAGATTTTTCATGCTATGGTCCAGGTGATTCGTGCCAGGTGGTTGAGGTAATTGAGGAGGCAGATTTGCAGCATGGGTGATTGAGGAGGTGTCGTGCTTCCACACACACTTGATGTCGTGCTTCCACACACACGTCGTGATGTGATGTCGTGCTTCCAGTCGATGTGATGTCGTGCTTCCACACACACATGAAGTCGTGCTTCCACACACACTTTTATGGTCGTGACCATAAAAGCCACGGCATCCTCAGAAGCTCAATGCTTTTCTGGCTGGCATGGAGCTGGCGTCAATGCCTCCAAACAACCATGCCACCAAAGATTCCAGAGCTCGTAAGGTTGTTGCAGAGTTTTGCGTGCACACCGAGCACTTGAAATTTGTTGATGATGTGTGAGAGCCTGGTGGCAATAATTCCGTTTCTCAATACCTACCAGGTGGCCAAAACCTTGTTTCTTGGTACCCAAGCCATGATTACCCAGCCCATGATTACCCAACCCATGACTAATGCACCAAACCACCATATGACATTCCACTCCAAACTCCGTACAGGCAGGGGTAGCCTGAATTCGCGCATACCTGCCGGTGTGGTGCCAAAGTTGATGAAAGATGAAAGCATGATAACATATCATTGAGTAACTAATCTGCCCCTTCTGTTGTAGAACGCAATGATGTCCGTAACCGACTACCCCTCGCCCATTCCAACGCCGTACGCACAGGCGGCCTGAAATCGCGCTTGCCTGCTGGAGTGGTGCCCAAGCTGATGAGCAGGGAGGTGGTGCGGGACATGCCTGTGTGCGTAGATCCCAGCCAGGATTTGGAGAACGATTTTTTTGAGACTAGAGAGGTGCGCACGTGGGCGTGTGCTTGTGTGGTTTGCCTGCTTGTGTGCAGTGTGTATATGTGCATGGGTGCGTGAGTGTGCACGTAGGGTTGGTCTTTCATACATCCTACATACATATATATATATACGGTGTGTACTTTAGGTATTTCAGCAGGACTACATTATGTATCGTGTCTCATGGGGTTCATATATGGTTCTGGCAGACTTTGCATTCATGCGGGTATTTGTTACAGAGCTGTGGGTGCATACGTGTGTAGGTTGGGGGAGGTGCCCGTGTTTGCCCCCCCGGATTGATATTGAGCAACAACACAGCTGTGGTGGCGCAGGTCTCTACACACACTCACACAAACGTGGGTTTCCTTGACACAACGCATATACGTGCGGTCATGCAGAAATGCACATACGTGCGGGTTCAGGCAATAGTGCAAAATCACTGATCAATGAAGATGGGATGCCAGTATGGAGGCTGTGCATGTTGTGTGTGTGTGTGTGTGTGTGTGTGTGTGTGTGTGTGTGTGTGTGTGTGCATGTTGCGTGTGTGTGTGCGATTGTGTGAGTGGGGGTGGGGGGGTGTGAGTGAGCGCACACTCGTGTATGGGTGCGTATGTGTGGCTGCAAGTGCTTTTGTGAGCTCTCAGGCAAACAGGGTGTATAGAAGTGGCCGTCGGGGGGGTGGCTCGAGGATGCGTTAATGTGATGGGGAATGTTCGAAGGATGATGTCAGTGTAAGGTAGGCTGGGAAGTGGCTTGAAATGGCGTGATTGTGATGGAGACTTCAAAAGACCTGTGAGGACTTCGAACGATGTAAAGGATGCCCTGACTGAAAACGCTCTCCCACGAGTCTCTGTTAAAAAAATGTTGCATGTAAACTCACATACCTGCACGCATGCGCACGCGCACGCACACACACACACACACACACACACACACACACACACAAACACACACACACACAAACACACACAAACACACAAGCACACAAGCACGCAAACACACACAAGCACGCACACACAAACACACTCACACGAAAGCATGCTCACACACAGACACACACACACACACGTACATACACGACAACCGCAGTCCTTCCTGCACCTATGCCAAGGCAACCACTGGCAGTTTGACACCCTAAGGCGCGCCAAGCACAGCTCCATGATGGTGCTGTACCACCTTCACAACCCACACGCTGTGGCCTTCGCCAGCAGCTGCAACACTTGCCACTGTGAGATTGAACAGGGCACTGGGTGGCACTGCAATCAGTGCGCGGACTTTGACATCTGCTCCAACTGCAAGAACACGCGCGGCCACCACCACCCACTCGTGGTGCGTATGTGTGCTGTTGTGTGTCTGGTGTGTGTGTGTGTGTGTGTGCGTATGTGTGCGTGCGTGTGTGTTTGCTCGTACTTTCAGTTTGTTGAGGAGTGGCGCTTTCTTTGCATTGGTTGCAGTGTAGGCTCAGATCTTGCATGAGTCGCAAAACGAGTTTTGCATGCAAGATCTGAGCCTAGCACTGCAGCCAATGCAATGACGTGACCATGCGCACCCCACAGTGAAGGCATGTGCAGCCACCGCTTCCCCTTTGGGGTGTGTATGTGCGTATGCTCACAGGATTTGCTTATGTTGATACACTCCTATATATGTCCTCAAATGTGTTTGTGTGTCAGCTCCACTCCAGCTGCAACTACGCTAAGGCCTGCAAGTAACCTTGTTTCTCACATTTTGATTCCTGACCTGTTCACATTTTAATTCCTGGCCTGACCTGTGTGCTGGTGTGTGTGCAGCCCCACTCCAGCCACACCTACACCAAATCAAATCTCTTATGCAGTCTCACCTTGTGTGCGTTTGTGTGTATATGTTTGTGTGCAGCCCCACTCCAGCCGCAACTACGCCAAAACCGAATTTCTCGCGCAGTCTCACCGTTTGTTCTTGCGTGTACATTTTTGTGTGCAGCCCCACTCCAGCCGCAACTACGACGAGACGCGCATGCGTCTCACAGAGGCAGAGCGACGCGAGCGCAACGAGCAGCTGCAAAAGACCATGTCTCTGCTGGTACACGCATGCAGCTGCAACGACAACAACTGCCAGTCCAACTCCTGCCGCAAGGTGCGTTTGTTTGTGTGTGTTTGTGTGTGTCTGTGACTGGTCTACGTGGTTTGTTCAGCGGTAGCAACTCCACCTGTCAGTCCAACTCCTGCCGCAAGGTGCGTTTGTTTTGTGTGTGTGTGTGTGTGTGTGTGTGTGTGTGTATGTGTGTGTTTGTGTGTCTGTGACTGGCTTACGTGGTTTGTTCAGCTGCAGCAACTGCCAGTCCAACTCCCCAGGAGGTGTGGATACGGGTGTGCGTGTTTGCATGATCGTGCACCTGCAGTTTACTACAACTGGCAGGTGCACTCCAAGTCCAGGTGTCATCTGTAGACACCACATAGGGATTTTAGTTTCCTGCTGGACGACCCACATGACCCACTTACTCATGCATTAATTACCTTCTCAACTCGATGAGTTCCAACCATATCTACATGTGTGTACACACACACAAGCACACACACACAAAACACATACACACACACACACACACACACACACACACACAACACACACGCACACACATTCACACACACAGGTGTGCCTAAAACTGCATGTGTCCTTACACAGAGACACGCACACGCACACACACACACACACACATACACACACACGCACATACACACACAGGTTCGCCAGCTGTTCCAACACGCCGTGGGCTGCCAGCTCAAAGTCACCGGAGGCTGCCCGCTGTGCAAGAAAATGTGGTGCCTGCTCAACCTTCACGCCAAGAGCTGTACGAGCGCAGACTGCCCCGTACCTCGCTGCAGGGAGATCAAGGACTTGAGACGGCGGCAGACTGCTCGCCAGGTGAGGGGAGGGAGAGGCGTGTTTTGCGTCACACACACACACACCGCACACACACACACACACACACACACACGCACACACACACACACATACACACACAATGCACACAAACACACATATAAATACACACACACATACGTGTTCATCACTACAGGAGGAGACGCGGCGGCACCACTACCAGAAAATGCTACGCAACCAGCAGCAGCTGCAGGCTAAAGGGCAATAAATCAGGACTGTGAAGGGCGCAGGGGGGGCTGTTGCATGCTGCACACAGCTGGTGCCGTCATCCCACACCTTCATTCTATGTGTGTGTGTCTGTGTGTGTGTTTGTGCATGTGTGTGTATTTGCGCGTGTGGCTCTTATCATGTCTGTGCGTGCTGTGGGTGTGCGTGTGTGTGCAGAGCTAGTCAGATCAGCTAGCCAACTGCCAAGAAGTAAGAATGCCTGTGTACAGATGCCGTGGGTGTGAGTGTGTGTGTGTGCAGCTGGTCAGATCAGCTAGCCAGCTGCCTCAAGATTTACGAATGCTTGTGTACAGGGCTGTTCTAGTGTAGGCCATGCCGCTCTCAGAGCTGCTCCAGTATAGGCCTCGCCGCTCTCTTGCTCTTAAACAGATTATAGTTACATACTGCGACAGCTATTGCCACAATGCACTGTGTAGGCCTCGCCGCTCTCTCGCTCTTGACCAGACTTCAATTACATACTGCGATAGTCATTGCCACAATGCAGTCACTTGTGTATGTTTATTATGTGCCTTTGTGTAGGTGGACTGTGTGTGTGTGTGTGTATGTGTGTGTGTGCGCTGCGTGTGTTGAGTGCGCTTACTCCCATCTCTTAGTTAATAGGTCTTTGGTACAAATCACACGGGCACCAAGAAAGGATGTACGCTGCCTATGTATTGCAGTGTGTTCGGTCCTTGCGTGTTTGTACGTGTATTTCTTCCGCCACCTAATGCACTGACGTTGCCGGACCCTGCCACTCCTCACAATTGTATGTGTGCGTGTGTGTGTATGTATGCATGTGCCTGTCAGTGTGTGTGTATATGTGTGTGTGAAGAAGAGCACCGTGTGTGCCTGTGTGCTGCACCTATGTTGTAGCCATGCTGTGTTTTGAGATGGAGATTCAGCTCAATGCTTTGTTGGTTCTGGGTCGCCCGACTGAAGAAGGGGGAAGCAATAAGAAAATGTGTGTTGAAAGGAGAAGGGTCTGATCAGCCTTGTTGCTAAGGCCCAAGTGTATATGTGTTTGTGTGTGTATGTGTGTATGTCGGTAATACGGCCAGCATGGGTATCCAACTCTCTTGTTTTAGCAGTGCCCTTGTATGCATATACTTGTGTGCTGTGCACGTGTGCGTATGTGTGTGTGTGTCACACACCCTGCACATCCTGGGCAATGCATGCCATGCGTTTAAGCGTGTAGGATCACGTTGGATGTCAGGAGCCCGTTTGTTGCTAAGAATTGATAAATTGCTATGATGTCCGGAAGTCCCCTTTGACATAATTCGCTGATTTCCTTTTTTACCCCTGTACATGAGGACTCTGCAATAATACACTGTTCCAGGCAAGTTCCTGGATGTTTTGTTTCCTGTTGTTCCGGTGTGGTGAGCAAGACATGCTCACTTGTGTAACATACTACACCCGCTTGAAGCCCCACGCTTTCCTCTCCTGCTGTGCTAGCTAGGTCAGAACATCAGTCGATGAGTGCATGCAGTACTTTAGGTCAGGTAAGGAGGTTATTCCTCTAGAGCATCTGAGCGGAAACATATAAAATCTGCAACCAAAAACCTCATCACCAAAAAGACAGTCAAATAGCAACAGGAGAGCAGTAATATAGTTTGGATTACAAAGGCCTCTGACCTGGCATGACTGCTCAACCTATTAGGAGCCCCCCAAAAAAGTAATCCATGAGATCAACAGCCACCGCGCTAAACATATCATCGGAATTAAGCACTGTGTAGACAATTCGCTCCCCTACTCAACAAGCAGAAAAGGAACGAGAACAACATGAGCTGCAAATGCCCCGCTTACTCCTTGAACACCGTAAAACTTTTCACACCATCCTGCTAGGAGCAACAGGCACCATTTACAGCAGCCACACAACGTACGTGACATAAGGAATCCACTCCACAGCCTCAGAGTTATTGGTCATCATGCCCAAGCTCTCATGAAAAATAAAGCCTAGCTACATGCAATCAGATCCGCAACAAAAATCAAACTGATGAGACGAGACATTGAACACAACCCCTTAAAATATCGGAGCAATACTCCTGGTGGTGTGCAGGCTTCTGCCTCCCAACCACCTGATCCCCACTGAAAAGCTTCTTCTTTTTATTCTCCAGGTGGGATGTTGTTGTGTGTCTCTCTGCATCCATTGGGTGCACTGTCAAAAAGGCTCGCGTTATCAACGCGCTTTTGAACTTCAGAAACGCTTTCTGAACTCTCGCGCTCTGCACGCTAACAACGGCTGATAAGCGCGCGCTTATGAGCCATAAACGTGCGCTTATGGGGTGGTGCAGAACACAAACCTTTCCTAATCCATGCCGGTAGTATTTACACTATCTGCATTTCTATTATTTTCCTGGTTTCCTTTCCCTGGTTCTGGGTCTCCTTGAGCAGCTTCCTCTTGCTTTCTCCTCTGCTTGAGCCCTCCCTCTTCTTTTTTTTTGTTGTCTGTCAGGTCCCTGCTGGGGGCCGTAGCTGTAACACCACCACAAAAAAAAATATATAATTTCTTAATCAAAGATGCCAATGCTTGCACACTAGGATGTACGACGAATCATGGTGCCAGCTTAAGCATGGATTGCAAGTATGGGCCACATCCCCCCATTTAACATGGAAGTGTCAAGGAAACTTGAGTGTTTAATATAAGTAAGTAATGAGGAACTCTTTTGAGTTGTAACGCAGCGGGAAAATCTGCCTAACCCGCACTCAAAAAGACCACAAAAAGAATCAGACATGCAAGGTAGATGTTGTAAAACCAGTGCTGTCAGCAGGCGATCAGTTTGCAACAGGCCTTTCAGAAACCAACAGTCACAAACACGGCCACATCCTGAGCTGTAATCCGTCTTTAACAGTAAAATAAAATACCAGAAAACACACAAGAAAAGCTACATGTCACTACAAGCGCGTGGGAATCACTGCCGCCCCTCCTCTTGAGGGCAGCGTGAGACTGAAAACACATGTGCAATGCATGGCGCCATGTTTGGCTAGACTAAGGACCATGGGTCTGCACCATGTTACCAGACGAGACATACGCTTGTTAAATGCAATGCAGCAAAATCGAGTGGCTCCAGAGAAACACCAACCGAGAAACACACAGACGTAAGCTTGTCCTCCCCCTCACACTTCACATGCACAAAACATACACAACACAACGTTCGCCTCAGCTTTTCCCCCCAGTTCCTTCTACAACATGCCTTGTCCTCTGCACGCTACTGAGATGCACTCCTCTCAACTTCCTTCCAACCAGAACTGCTTTATAATTCTCTGCCTACCAAGCACTCTGTGTGCATACTGAGCAGGCTCTATCGCACTCCTCATCACAACAGCTCTAAGCTTAATCTGCGGATCTGCTAGCAACTGTCATGTTTAACTCAAGCGCTAGTTAGATCAATGTGCACAAAAGGTAGGAAGGATACGGATAGGTGCTCAGAAGGCTTCTGTAACGGATATGGAGTGAGACTGTTGCGCCATGCTCTATCTCTTGCTTTGCCAGTTGCCTACCCTTTCACTCTTGCTTACTGCCACCGACCTGTGTGTCTGGATGGACAGGCTCGCTCTGATCAATCATTATCTCCTCGGCATAAGATCACTCAAGGAAGATTCCTGCGAAGTTCAGACAGTCGTAGACTCAACTAACACCCTGAAAAGTTTTAGCACACAACCACACTTTTAAGTAGGAAAAGGACAATATGTACATAAAAAGTAAAAGTAAAAGTCTACGCTGGAAGTCACCAGCGTGCATTAAATAAAGGCTCTCAACTAGTGCTCACACTAGCCAGCGCTCCACCAGAAACGAGAGAAAAAATAGAAACAACTGAGACTAATGAGGATTCGGCGGGTTGTCAGCCATGCATTCCGGCCTGCGCCTAGCCCTCCTGAAGCCAGCCGCTCTAACAGTAGCCCCCCCATCAGATCCCCCATTATCAGCCACTGTTGTTGTTAAAGTGTATTTTGTGTCTGGTTTGTGTAATCTTGTTCAAGCTTTTTATTGCATGGCAGTGCAGTTTAGTAACTAGTTGGTGCACCTTGTGCGTGGGGGGTAGGGTTGTACATAAGAAAGGAAAAGCAAGCTGGAACACTGTTGACCCAGACATAGATCTCACATGTATTCACACAAAGTCTTCTTACACTTGGGCTTTGTAATACAGGTTTCATCCTAATTCTGTAAACCCTAAATTAATGACCTGCCACATTAAATGCTGCGGCAGTAAATATTGTGATGCAGCTAGGTTGTGTGACACAACAAGTAGCCAGTCACTCACTCACCAAGGAGACAAGTGAGGGAGCGTTGCTAGCAACGCTGAAAAATTGCCCCCCTGGAGCAACCTTTGCTGAAGCAGGCGAGAGGATGTGCTGCTGCTGCTGTTCCCTGTCTGTTGACAGGGCAGGTGCGAGCATGGGCCCGAGGCCTGGCCACGATGTCTGAACACCGCTTCAACACACAGTGCGCGGCAAGCACCTGCACCGTGCGCTCCACGCCCCGCGAACAGTCTAAGCCAACACAGACCGCCTTCCTGAAGGGTCCCGTCCATGCAAACTTCCGCGCGTCACGGACATCTGGCAGAACTAAGATTATATAGCCCAACGAAATTACTTGATTCTGCCTGCTTGGTCAACTGTGAACTTTGCAGCCGGAACACAACCGAGGACCCCTGACGCAGCATCCGCAGCCAGGGAAGTGTGCTGATGGATACTGCACCAGCAGGAAGTGGTCTGGGGGCCTGGCTGAGGAATCCTGGGCAGTTTCCTGGAGCTTCCAAACTTCATTATATGCTCTAAAACGTTGCACTCGGCACTGCAGTGTTCCCAAAATTCATCTGACACGGTAGAAAGATTGGTTAGGAGCCTATGTCGAGTCTCAGCCCGGAGGTGCCCTGGGTAAGCCTGTGTGAAGTGTGGTGAGAATCCGACAATGCTAGGGGCTCACGCCCCCCACGAGGGGGGCTTCGCCAAAAAGCTACTTGTATAGCTCCTTCTATTACAGTTTCTCTCTTTCTTTCCCCGTCATATGCTTTCAGCCTCGTAGTTGGGAGTTTGCTCTCCTTGACCTATGTCAACACGCCAAAAATAAAAATGTAAAGAGTGGGAAATCACTGGCAATTCATCGTGCAGTATGACTGCAAAAGCCAAGCCAAGCTAAGCAGGCACCTTATTTAAATTCTTCGTCTTTATTCGTACAGGCAGCAAAGACGGATGGCTAGTCCTGTAAAAAGTTCCAGGTTTGCTGGAGAAACAAACAATTGAAACAAGGATGTGCCGGTATGGCTCTTTCCACCTTGCTTCTCAAATAGAAGGGACCCAGCAACCACACCCCAAAAGAAATTAACAAAACACGTCCAAACAAGGTCTGCCATATCACCGATGGCATGCAAGGAGCTGCCTCTTTTTTACCTGACGGCCCTGCCAATCCATGCCCCCAGGATATGAAGCCAAGTTAGAATCAAAAATCAGATTATGTGTGAGCACTTCTCCTACACAACAAGCAGAAAAGGCGAAATAAAAACACAGCTGCTGTTCTCACTTATCACTAGGGCATTGCAAAATCCTCCATACCGTCCTACTAGGTAGGACCAACAGGCACCATTTACAGCATCCACACAATAATTCCACTGCACAGCCTTACAGTAAAAGGTCTGTACTACATAGCGTCAAGGCAGCTGATTGATCTTGAATTATGACCATTGGAATGGTCGAATCTGGTCTGTAGTATGCCACGACACTCATGGGAAGACCATCAGTACGTTCTTTTTCTTGTTTAGGCTCTTTAAGAGGGTTGTCTTGGACCTACTAGTGTATGCACTGATGGCAGTTTAAAAAATCACGAAGAAGGGCAAGACATTGGATCAGGTGTATACCACCCTCGCCTGAACATGTTCCACCACGTCTGTCACGTCCAATTGTTGGCAGTGACGATTTGTGTGATTTAGTTAGCTGGTTTTCAGTCAAGGTTGTTTGCCTAGTCTCGTTCAATAAGCTGGGGGAGCCAGTTTATCGAAGATAGCATTTTCTGGTTTTGATATTGCGGTATTTAATCAGTACACTACTCAATGCTCAGCCAGGTGGTTGAGTATACTTCCCAGCCCTGGGGAGGAAAAGCACGGCAGCCGACTAGAGTGTGTGTGGTATAGCATTTGCCACTGTGTTAACGCAAGTCGGTTTTATTGTTTTATTGAAGATTAGTTTGGAGCCAGGGTTGAGTCTCTCTCAAGCAAAGGCTGGGAACTGCACTGGGATTGCTTGATGTGCTGCTGAGTCTTATATTTTGTTGTGCCAGTGATTTGCTACGACACGTCAACCCAAGAGGCTGGGTACAACCAACACCATCTCACGTGCAAAGCTGGAAGCCATAGCAGCCGCAATCATTCACGGCTACTCCCATATAGCCACAGATAGCCTAACCTCAATGCACCAAATTAAAAAGCAGCTCTCACGCCCAAACCTCCACCGCCACCACATCCAGGGAGATGTCCTCCAATCCATTACCACAGCAATCCACCAGGCACCATCACCCATTAAATTTTGCAAAGTCAAGTCCCACACAGGTATTATAGGCAATAAATATGCTGACACTCTTGCTAGAAAGTCAATTACAACCAACTCTGACGTTGCGGATACCTCCATATTAAAAACTGGACCTGAGGGAGATCCCGTGTACAGCATCTACTGGCTTGTAAAAAAAATAATAATTAAATCATTAACAAACGCAAAAATCACCCAAGCACGGGTCAGTCACCTACCTAAAGGCTTTGGTACCTATCCAATTACCATGACGCCTTGCAAGCACACATGCCCCCTCTGCCCTCAGCTAGACAGTGCCCTGCATATCCTTTCTGGATGCCAACACGCAAAAGGAGACATTCCTGATCTTCAAAGCCATTAGCAAAACAGGCTCCCTAGAATCCTGCTTTGTCTGTGTCATGATATAGGCAGCAGCAAACGGCTGGCTATGCAAATTCCTCAGATTTCTAATACAGCTGGAAATAGGGTCATGCCAAAGTGGCTCTTTCCACCCCGCTTTTCAGACAAATGCTGTACTGGTTGCTCCCATCTCCGCAAAAACGAAGAAGCAACAAACAAATGGAGGTTGGTGGATTCTTTGGAGAGGCAGGGGGCGAATGGGCGGGACCAGGAGCACCTCAGCAGCACCGCCTGCCATCAACAGTTCCACCTTCCCTAGACAGCACCGACTCAAAAACCTCAGCATATTTCAACATGACATCCAACTCACCGAGATCAAGTACTGTGAGAACACTAGACCTCAGAACCAGCTGAGCGCCGCACAGGAACAGCAAGAATGCCTCTGCACCATCTTTCAAGGAGCCTTCGTTACCGTCCACACCATCCTTTTGGGAGTGGGTGGCACCTTCAAAAACCAATACACACCGGAACCTTTTCAGGAGCTGGGTCTTGACTCTCAAAGAGCTGAGAAACTTGCTCTCAATCTTCATAACATTCTGTCAACTACGTTGTCAAAGTCGTCCATACCAGGCGCACTTTCAGTACTATTGCCAACACTCATCGGAAGCCGTTTTCAGGTCAAGCCTGCAATTCTTCTGATCCCCGTTGACCTTATTCTTTTTTGTGTGGTGGAGGAGTTTTACCATACCCAGTACCAGAGCGGCTCCTTTTTCTTTATTAATATGGGAGTGAAATTTCAATGCCTGCGCAGTTTTTTGGTTTCTAAATGCCAGTGTATGGCTAAAACCATTTACCGCAAAGAAGCAGCGGCACCTGATAGAACGCCAGGTTATAAATTTGACCCTGCACTCACTGCGCAAAGTGTTCTGACTAAAACCTCCTGGGTCTGTAACAGATGCAAGGCCCATTTTCCAGCAAATGACGAGCCCAAAATTTTTGGTAACAAAACTAAATGTATTCACACAAATCAAACGCAATATATGACCATACCAAAACAGGGCTTGTGTGAACACTTTTTATGAGCAGAAAAGGGACGAGTAGAACAAAGTCGCTTTTGCACGCTTACTGGGACAAAAGCCTCCACATCATCCTACTAGGAGCAGCAGGCATATTTTGCAGCAAGCACAAGATCCACTCCACAGCCTTGGGAAAACTTGGTGTAAATGCCAAAGCACTTATGAATAAGTAAGCTTGCACGCCATCAGATCTGCAATAAAAAATCACTTTGTATTAGATTCAACATCAACCCACCCCCAAAAGATCTAGGTGAAACTTGAAATACTGTCTCCTAAGCACCAGATCCCCATCGAAAAATCGTGGCTCTACATCCATCCATTGGTTAACAGGAATCGTGGCTCCGCATCCATCCGTTGGTTACAGGGAATTGTCACGCCAATGGGCAGCAGCAAGAAATTGTGGGGTGAACAATTAGCCGGCCTTGTCAGATCACATCGCCGTCACGACTGGTTCTTCCAGCTTACCGAACCAAACTTAAGTATCAAAACAGCCTCAGCTGAAACCGACTGCTGCTTGTAACAACTACTGCTTGTAACAACTGTAACACGAAATGTTGCTGCCACTGACTATACGTGACAGCCGTAGCTAGACAGGTATTATTTTCTTCTTTCTTTAATGGGCGGTATGGGGGCTGCAGCACGCAACCCCCTCGGCCCACATTATTGTTCGTTCCATTTGTAAGCGCAGTGGAAAGTTGCCTGATGCGGGCACCCACGCCACCTTCTATTTTCGTACATCATGCCGGGAGCAATGGACCGATCAGTACCACCTCGTTCCATACCTGGTTCCAATGGGGTGAATTTCCGCAAGCTTTTGCTTCACTGAGCGAATTTGTAGCCTGCCTAGAGATGGTAACTTGCTAGCAACCCGTTTGGAGCTTTGGTACGTTCTGTGTGAAGAGAGGCTACAAGTTGATTCGCATTTCTCGTGCAAGTAAAATGATGTAACGTCATTCTTCTTAGCCTAAGACTGATTGTTTCTGCTGCCCTGATTAACGTGCTTAGTGTACCTTAACCTTTTCTGTATGCTGCTTGCACTAGCTGCAATATTGTTTTGGAGTTCAAGCATTTGAATTCTACATGTGTTCTCCTGTGCATGACAGAAACAAATGGGGGACATACATGTCGCCCAGTTGTCGTGGCTAAGTGTGTTTGCGTGTGTATATGTGTGTTTGCGTGTGTGTGTGTGTGTGTGTGTGTGTGTGTGTGTGTGTGTGTGTGTGTGTGTGTGTGTGTGTGTGTGTGTGTGTGTGTGTGTGAATGTGTGTGTGAGTGTGTGAGAGTGTGATTGTGTGTGTGTGTGTGTGTGTGTGTGTGTGTGTGTGTGTGCGTGTGTGTGTGCGTGTGTGTGTGTGTGCGTGTGTGTGTGTGTGTGTGTGTGTGTGTGTGTGTGTGTGTGTGTGTATGTGTGTGTGTGCGTGTGTGTGTGTGTGTGTGTGT
>Ga0307942_1002009_pt1:0-15000 | contig 16459 bp, 20 predicted proteins | sample OrgLakmetagen175_FD_201846 | JGI IMG/M metagenome (GOLD analysis project Ga0307942, IMG submission 201846) | Saline water microbial communities from Organic Lake, Antarctica - #175 | ecosystem: Environmental > Aquatic > Non-marine Saline and Alkaline > Saline | place: Antarctica: Organic... | reverse complement strand
CAACATTGCCTCAGATGTTTCTTGTAAATTATCAGTGTAGCTGTCAGTCTTTTTGATAATTATTTGTTGACATCTTTATAGGTTAAGCAGCCATGCCAGGCTGGAGGCCTTTGTGATTTGTCGTCCAAACTAAGTTGTGCCAGGCTGGAGGCCTGTGTGATTTGTAGTCTGAACTAAGTTGTGGTTTGTAACCCAAACTGAATACGCAGCCAACCATGTGAATCAGACAACCCCATCGCCGTCTAGGCACCACAGCCTCATCTAATTATTCTCTCGACCATAGAACTGCATTGCTGCTTTTCACAACATCACACCTTACCTCTCAACAGAGATTCACACTCAATTCCACCCCACATACGCACACAAACACGCACGCGCAAAGGCAAAATAAACACATACGTGCACGCAAACCATATAAATAAACACATACATGCACGCAGGCCATCTAAATAAACACATACCTACGTGCATGCAGACCATCTTCCACGCACACGCACCTGCGGATGTCCACATGATCAACACAGTTCTTGCTCGACACCTGAACCAAGGCAGCAGGGCCCTACCTACCTTCGGTTTCTTGTACGCCCCGTCGTCACCCCCTTTTTCTCGTCAAGCCCCCCAAGCCCCAGCCACAAATGAGGGGCAAAGCAGCAATGGTGTGCGGCCTGACAGTCAGGACCCACACAAGCAAGGGGACAGCAGCAGCAGCAGCAGCGACAGCAGCAGCAGTGGCAGGGGCAGGGGCAGTGGCAGCAGCAGTGGTTCAGATGCTTCTGGGCCTCTGATTCACAGTGGATCGGAGGGTATGAATGGTGGTGGCAGCGGGAAAGGGAAGGGGGGCAGTGTGGAGCCTCACAGGCCGAGCTTGCAGGTGAGGGCTGGAACGAAGTGGTGAAACTGGTGAAATTGGTGGCAGCAGGGTAGAGATTGGTAAAGTCAATAAAGAGGGCTGAGCTTGCAGGTGAGGATTGGAACTAAGTGGTTGAAACTGGTGATGAAGTGGTGATGAAAGTGGTGGCAGCAGGGTAGAGATTTTAAAAGTCAACAAAGAGGGCTGAGCTTGCAGAGAAGGGACAGAGTCGTTGAGACTGAAAGAGGAGTCGAAGCTGAAAAAGTAGTGGCAGCAAGGTGGGCCTAATTGTTTGAGGTGGGCTGGGTTCGCAGGCGAGATGGAACAACCTGGTTTGGGTTCAAAAAGTGATGAGAGAGTATAAAGCGAATATTGTAGGGACCGAGGCAATGGCAGCAGTGAGGACTTGCACAGGCTGAGCCTGCAGGTGAGAAGATGTCGAGTAGTTTGTGAGGGGGTAAACATGGAGGCAGGGGCATGGGGGCCTTGTAGTATAATATAAAAGATGAACGGCCAAGCTTGTTAGCAAGGGGTGTAAGGGAGTGAGTGTAAGAGAGGTAGCAAAGCAAAGCAAAGGAAAGGAAAGCAAAGGAAAGCAAAGCAAATTAAAAGAAAGCAAAGGAAAGCAAAGGAAAGCAAAGCAAATTATGCTGGCAAGAAAACCACTCATATATATACGTTACGGTCCGTAACGCTCCTGCAACTGGAATGTGCTTATAGCTACAGGAATGTGCGCACATCTGATTCAGTTTAAAAGGGGAAAGTCTGTGGTTGGTAGAGGAATGCAGTTCATGAGACAACGTTCGTTAAAAATGCAGCTAAACAGAGAAGTGCTCCACACCATTTCCAGGCCAGTGTGCGCGCGCGCGCACACACACACACACACACACACACAAAACAGATCCCCAAAAAGGGATTGAAGTTTGTTGCCAGAAGGAAGCACACAGCTCCCAAGACGTTTAAACAATTGCCTTCAACTCCATCCATAGGCTAACGCTCACTTGTCAACAGGTTGTCAACACACACACATGCACACACACACACACACACACACACACACACACACACACACACACGCACGCTCGTTCACGTGTCAACAGGCGGGCCCACATCAAAAAGAGGGCAAACCTGTTTTATGATAGTTAAAAAGAAAGGAAGCATCACCTAATGTCATTTCCGACTCCAGCTACCAAAAAGAGGGGAGCCACTTGATACTTAGGGCGAAATTTTGAATGGCAGAAGACACTGGTTGTGATTGCTTTTTCAATCAGAGTCTGGAATGCTCGAGTGCCTCTTTGCTTTTACCGTGGGATGGAGTAGACATCAGGGTGGGGTAGACAATAGGGTCGGGTAGACATCAGGATCGGGTAGACATCAGGGTTGGGTAGACATCAGGATCGGGTAGACGATGTCTACCTTGGGAGTGGACGTTAGGGTCGGTCGGTGTGAGTATGATGACATGATATATCTAGGGTTGGCCAGAACCATATTTATACACGGTGTACATACGGCATTTTTGGCAGGGATTTTTTATTAATATGCGGTCATACGCGACGTAAAATAGATTATACTCTGGCTTGGTTCCATCGAATGTTGATGGATTTGCACTGGCCAACCATTCAAGTGTAAACAAGATTTGGTCAAATATATGGTCATATACGGCGTAATCATGTAATCATATGATACTGGCCAACCCCAGATTTAGGTAGCGTGAATACCGTCAGAGGACGTATCTTTGTTGGTCAGGTGCATTTTGGAAAATGCTCCACCATGGCCAACGTGTGTAAAAATTCACATTTTGGAATGCAGGCACGAATCGATGGCTTGCCACTTGACCAGCGCTACGGGTGCATCATGGTACGGTCTGGTCTGCCTGCTTTTATTGTAAAAAAATACATGATGTGGTCTGCCTGATATCATAGTAAAAAAATACATGATATGGTCTGCCTGATATCACAGTAGGTAGGTAGGAAATTAAAGAAGGGTTTGTTTGCCTTTTTGTCGGTATTGACACCCTTCTTGTGTTGCTCAATAACTGCTCTGGCCTTCTTCAAAAGGCCATGAGAGCTCCCAAGCTTTATGTCCCTTTGATCGTTGTCTGTAAAAATATAATGCGCTCCGTGTAGGTCATTCTTATTTTGCGGGATGACACACACACACACACACACATACATACATACACACATGTGCACACACAGGAAATTACAAGGACAGTGAAGCTCCGGGATGGGCGCTTCATCCTGCTGGTCACTGCTATAGATCGCATGCAGGTTCTACAGACTACGCAGGTGGGTAGTGGGTTTGATGAGCTGCCACGCACATGCAATGGTGTGATGTGCATTGTGGGAGATGCGTATCGACCAACAGGACGCTTCTCTTGTTCAAGATGCTGCAACGGTTGAAGTGGTAGGTGGAGATGTTGCGACGATTGAGGCAGCAAGTGACAATGGTGCGAGGATTGAAGCGGTAGGTGACGATGGTGCGACAGTTGAAGCAGCAGGTGACGATGGTGCAAAGGTTGAAGCGTTAATTGATGATGATGCGGTGACTGAAGCGGTAGGTGATGATAATGCGATTGAAGCGGTAGGTGACGAGGCTGTGATGACTGAAGCGTTAAATGATGATGATGATATGCGATGATTGAAGCAGCAGGTGAAGATGCTGTGATGACTGAAGCAGCAGGTGACGATGGTGTGATGATTGGAGCAGCAGGTGACGATGGTGCAAAGATTGAAGCGTTAATTGATGATGATGCGATGACTGAAGCGGTAGGTGATGATAATGCGATTGAAGCGGTAGGTGACGAGGCTGTGATGACTGAAGCGTTAAATGATGATGATGATGATATGCGATGATTGAAGCAGCAGGTGAAGATGCTGTGATGACTGAAGCAGCAGGTGACGATGGTGTGATGATTGGAGCAGCAGGTGACGATGGTGCAAAGATTGAAGCGTTAATTGATGATGATGCGATGACTGAAGCGGTAGGTGATGATAATGCGATTGAAGCGGTAGGTGACAATGATGCGATGACTGAAGCGGTAGGCGACGGTGCTGTGATGACTGAAGCGTTAAATGATGATGATGCGATGACTGAAGCGGTAGGTGATGATAATGCGATTGAAGCGGTAGGTGACGAGGCTGTGACGATTGAAGCAGCGGTTGATGATGGCGCGAGGATTGAAGCAGCAGGTGACAATGGTGCGAAGGTTGAAGCGTTAAATGATGATGATGCGATGACTGAAGCGGTAGGTGATGATAATGCGATTGAAGCGGTAGGTGACGAGGCTGTGATGACTGAAGCGTTGAATGATGATGGCGCGAGGATTGAAGCAGCAGGTGACGATGGTGCGAAGGTTGAAGCGTTAAATGATGATAATGCGATGATTGAAGCTGTAGGTGACGATGGTGCGACAATTGAAGCGGTAGGTTACGATGCTGTGACGATTGAAGCAGCGGTTGATGATGGTGCAACAGTTGAAGCAGCAGGTGACGATGGTGTGAAAGTTGAAGCGTTAATTGATGATGATGCGATGACTGAAGCCGTAGGTGATGATAATGCGATTGAAGCGGTAGGTGACGAGGCTGTGATGACTGAAGCGTTGAATGATGATGATGCAATGATTGAAGCAGCAGGTGACAATGTTGCGAAGATTGAAGCAGCAATTGTGTGTGGGCTGCAAGCTAGGCATGTGCCCTGCAAATTAGAAGGGTGAATGTAAGTTATTACCACGCTTGATTAGATGAGCACAAGCACCGTGGGATGGAAGGCTTGTGTGGTTTGCATTGTATGAGGTATGCATTGCCACGTCGATAGGTACGTGTGCGCTGCAAACTGCGTGATGCAGTTTTAGCTGGCGATTGCTCGTCATTATAATATTCACAATAATAATTAAGCGTGTATTGTGATAGGGGTATTGGGATGGGTGCTGTGGGAGATGTGCCTAGCCATGGGGATGTGTATGAGTGTGTGCGCACGGATGGGTAATTGTTGTGTGTGGATGTGTGGATGGATCTGTGTGTGGGCATGGGCGTGGGTACATGTATGAGTGTGTGTGCATGGGTAGGTTAATTGTTGTGTGTGGGTGGGTGGGTGGGTGTGTATGTGTATGGATCTAGGTGTGGGCATTGGCGTGGGTACATGTACGTATGCGCTGCAAACCGCGTGATGCAAACTGTGCAGGTGCCTGATCACGTGAATACTTGCAGTAAATTGCAAGAACGCAAGCATGCGCTTTATGCCTCATGTCACATATAAGACCCACGTGCTTGGCCGTGGGGATAGGTACGCTTGTGTACTGCAAAGTACAATGTGGGAAGCATATAAATACAAAGACTGGAGACCTGTTTGGTCATCAAGTGCTCTGGATTGGAATGCAAGCAAATGCTTCTGTGCTTCAAGCAGCAGCTACAGATTTCCTCAGAAATGTGTGGTGTAGTGTAAAACATGCATCATGCACTGTACGGGGCTTTATTGCACGATGTACGGTGTTTTCATTGCATGTTGTATCAATACAAAGAATGTGTGATGCAGTGTAATATACATGCATCATGCGCGTACTGTGTTTTCATTGTACGCTGTACGGTATTTTCATTGCATGTTGTATTAATACAAAGAATGTGTGATGCAGTGTAATATACATGCATCATGCACTGGACGGGTTTCATTGCACGCTGTACGTGTGCACGCTGTACGTGTTTTCATTGCATGTTTTATTAATACAAGGAATCTGTGATGCAGTTTAATATACATGCATCATGCGATCATGCGCGTACTGTGTTTTCATTGCACGCTGTACGGTGGTTTCATTGCACGCTGTACGGTGGTTTCATTGCATGTTGTATTAATACGAGGAATGTGTGATGCAGTGTAATATACATGCATCACGCAATCATGCACTGCATGGGGTTTCATTGCACGCTGTGCGTTGTTTTCATTGCATGTTGTTTATAGCTTCTTTTAACTTCATATAGCTAGGTCGCTGCCCTGAATGCCTAGTGGTCCGTAGTCAAGCCAAACTGTCAAGAGCCGCGTACTCAAACTTGTTCGGTAGCGTGAGTTCTGAGCTTACCTGGCAGTGCAACCTTGTTTCTTATCCAATGCTGGGGATGTCGTCATTGTCTACATATGAATTTTTGTTAAGGCTTGGTGTTCTTAGGTGCCCACATAGTACAGACAGCATTTGTGTATACCAAGCGACTCATACCAAGCAGACCCGCAACTCCTACCTGCAGGTGCTCCCTTTTGTGCGTGCCAACGTGGCGATCTGGCCGGATGAAGAGGAGGTGAGCAGCATCAAAATGTAGAGTATTGATGATTGTAAAATGTAGTATCGTAAATGATGATTGTAAAATATAGTTCAGTAAAAAGTCCGGATGAAGAGGAGGTGAGCAGCATTAAAATGTAGTATTGTAACATTGCCTGATATCGCTCAATAACGAGTCCAAGGAATGAGAAGAACAAGAAACGTAATCCGTTGAAGCTAATTCCCGTATGAATGACTCTGATGTATTCATATAAAAATTAACTAGTGGAAACTGTTGGAGGCTGTCAGAGGGTAAACAAAAGTGAGTTGAAGGTGAGTTGCAAAGTTGCAAAGTTGCAAGGCATCATGGCTAAGCAGTGTAGGCCTTCGCTAAGTTTGTGTGTAGGTTTGATGCACACGCAACAAGAGCCTGCGCAAGTCGTGTTGCTTAACATGTAAGCTGGTTCTTACCTTCTCAGAGTAAGCAGGTCCTAGCAGCTCTCATCAAAGCAGGCCTTCTTCAAACCGCAAACTTTCCGCTTTCTATTCTATATTCCACTGCATTATTAATTATTACCCTCCCAAGCAACACACAACTCTATATTGAAGCTATAGAGTTGTGTGTGCTATGTGTGTGCTATGTGTGTGCTAAGCTAGTTAGCCATATGTGTGCCGCACACGTCAACGCGCAGCTTTTGTTCTCCTGTACGCACCTGGCATGCACAGCATAAACCACCCATATACATATGCATCAACCCATTACTGCTATCCCCCCTTAGCATCAGGCTTGCACAGCACGTGCCATCATATTTGAAGATGGTTCTGAGAAAAATGTCATGAGGAATGTAGCTCGATTCAGGATTCGAGGACATGGGTTGAAGTGAGAAACTGGTTTATACGGCAGGAGTCCATACAGGAGTGCATGTGTTTGCAATTTGTGTGAAAACGAGGATATCCAAGATGAGAAACGCGTTATTTTTTCATTCATGGGCACCGAACATTTACGGCACCAGTTCAATTCATTTATTTGATAATATTTCTGGAGGTGATATCAAAGGTTTTGTTTTTCAACATAACTCATTATGCAGCTGTCAATCTTTTTGTTGTTGGGACCTATAGGTTGAGCAGCCGTGCCCGGCTGGAGGCCTTTGTAATCCAAACTAAACTGAACTAAACAGGCTTGCACAGCACGTGCCACCCTAACGCATCAACCCATTGCTGCTATCATTCTTCACGCACCCGGCTCACACAGCACTCTCATCCCTTGCACACACCAACGCACCACTGTTGTCCTCTACTGATTGCACACACACACCAGGTCCGTGCAGCACATGCCAGCGTCGCGCTGCCAGCAGCATTGCAAGCTGCAGCTGACATTGCTGCATCACGTCAGGCAGGCCTCAGCCCAGCCCCCCTCCCTTCCACACCCGCCGGGAGCCCTGTGACTGTACCAGATGCAGTTCCTTCAAATGAGCCAGCCGACATGCATTTACAGCAAGGCGGGGCTCAGAGCGTGGGTTCTCCTGCAGTGGGTCCTCCTGCAGTGGGTCCTCCTGCAGTGGGTCCTCCTTCAGTGGGTTCTCCTGCAGTGGGTTCTCCTGCAGTGGGTTCTCCTGCAGTGGGTCCTCCTGCAGTGGGTTCTCCTGCAGTGGGTCCTCCTGCAGTGGGTTCTCCTGCAGTGGGTCCTCCTGCAGTGGGTCCTCCTGCAGTGGGTCCTCCTGCAGTGGGTCCTCCTGTAGTGGGTTCCGCTGCAGCGCAGTACGATGGGCAGCGGGAGGTGCTGGGGGAGGCGTGTGCCTTTGGGGACGTGGCATGTGAGATGAGGCATGCGCACTGGTGGGTTCTTTGGGCGGGGATGCTGTGTGTATGTTTCTCTGTGTGTGATTAGATAATTAGTGAGATGAGGCATGCGCACTGGTGGATTTTTGGACGGGGATGCTGTGTGTTTACTTTCTCTCTCTCTCTCTGTGTGTGTGTGTGTGTGTGTGTGTGTGTGCGTTAAATGATTTGTGAGATGAGGCATGCGCACTGGTGGAAACCTCAGACGAAGATGCTGTGTTTGTATGCGTGTGTGTTTTAATGTGAGATGGATTTCATGCACTGGTGCCTCTTTCAACGAAGATACGGTGTTTGTATTTTTCTGTGTGTGTCAAATGCTTAATCAGGACTTTACGTGCATGTATTGCATTTTGTTCGTATGTTTAAATTGCTTTTACATCTGCATACCTCAATTTCAATTGAGCATGCTTTTGGTTAGTAAATTTTCATCTGACAAAGACATCTATGCGCTCACACCAAAATATACATGTATCTGTAAACACACAGACACACGGACACACAAAAATACTTAATATATACTCAGGTTGAATGCAGCTAGCGAGGCAGCACGGGCGGCAGCCGTAGCTTCCGCTCATGAGTGGCACGATTATGAATTCCAGGTGCCTAGGTAAGCATGCGATGGGGAGGGAAGCAAGGTCATTAAATGATGCGGCAGTCTGCGTGTGTATGTGTGACCGTGAGAGGGAAGCATGACAATGAAACATCGCAATGCTCATGTGAGAAATGGACAGTGATTAGCTAGGCTAATCATTTGTAACATTGTTGTAAAATTACACACCTAGGGTTGCCCAGGTTTGTGTGTATTTGTAGGATTGGCTAGAACCATATTTATGCGGTGTTTCTGGCAGGGAAGTCACCAAATATACGGTCATATACGGTGTATATACACGGTTCTGGCCAACCCTAGCTAAGAAGCATTGTAACTTACAATTGTTGTCTTTTGTCATATGTAACCATTTTGCAGGATCGTGAGCATGCATGCAAGCATCTCGAGCGTGTTCCATCACACGAGCCTTTCTTTCAGATCCGCTTTCTGTGCTTTTAAAGACCAGCTTCACGTTATAGCATACCCTTTTTCGACTTCAGATCTTACAAATGGCTTGAGCCTCAAATAGAAGACCCTTCGATTCCCGGGGCGTCAGCACCTTACCTGGTGTCTTCCTTGGTGCGTTGTTGTGTGGTATAGTCTTTCTGTTCATTTAATTTAGTAAGGGGCATAACCAATCAAAGGAGCAATACTTGCCACTTACCAGCCTCAAGCAAAGAGGGCACCTCACTTCCTGTGCCAGTGTTTGGGGCGTCATCTCCGCTTGCGTCAGGGTTCAGGGTTAGGGTTGGGGTTAGGGTTAATGAAAGATGGAGGGGCAAGAGGTTAATGAAAGATGGGAGGGGCAAGAGGTTAATGAAAGATGAAGGGGTTTAGATGAGGTTAATGAAAGATGAAGGGGTTTAGATGAGGTTAATGAAAGATGGAGGGGTTTAGAGGAGGTTAATAAAAGATGGAGGGGTTTAGATGAGGTTAATGAAAGATGAAGGGGTTTAGATGAGGTTAATGAAAGATGGAGGGGTTTAGAGGAGGTTAATAAAAGATGGAGGGGTTTAGAGGAAGTTAATGAAAGATGGGAGGGGCAAGAGGTTAATGAAAGATGACGGGGTTTAGATGAGGTTAATGAAAGATGAAGGGGTTTAGATGAGGTTAATGAAAAGTGGAGGGAGCAAGTGCGGTGCAGCTGAGAATCCATTCCTTGCATCTAGATAGGGCGTGAGATAGACATATGACCTCTGTAGTTAGATAGAAAAGCTGAAAATGAGCTGGCATTGCATTAAGGGTAGGGTTGACCAGAGCCGCATATACGCGGTATATACACCGTACGTGACTGTGTATTTGGTAATTTCCCTGCCAAAAATACTATATAGACAAATATACACCGTATGAATGTTGCTCTGGTTAACCCTAGTTAAGAGACATCCTTAAATTGAACTCACTTGCTGCAGATGCTGCACAGGCATTCCTCGTTAAAGATATGAAGCAATGTGAAACATTCACTCGTGAACAACTGATGGTTATCTCTTCCCCAATTTGACATTTATGAAGCATGAGGGCCTTTGAGCAGCGGATTTCAGTTAAACTGTTCTGCAGAAAAGGTTTCTAGCTTGTTTTGTCCAGCCCTCAGATGGTCTTTGTCAGATGGTCATTTTTGCCTACGGCAATTGTCAAATGCTCCTGCCCAGCCCTCAGATGGTCTGTGTTGACAAAGAGCCACTCCAGAGCCAATCATCCTACCTCTTCTTTGCAAATTTAACAGATGTATTGCCCGTTACATACAATACCTGAGATGGTGTATGTCGATGTAGTGTGGCTAGGGTGGGCCAGAACCATATAATTAAACGTGTATACAGTGTACATACGGTATTTTTAGCAGGAAAGCCACCATACATACGGTCATATACGGTGTACATATACGGTTCTAGCCAACCCTAAGTGTGGCCCCACCTTTGTGTGCCTGAGATGGTGTATGTCGATGTAATGTGGCCCCACCTTTGTGTGCCTGAGATGGTGTATGTCGATGTAGTGTGGCCCCACCTTTGTGTGCCTGAGATGGTGTATGTCAATGTAGTGTGGCCCCACCTGTGTGTGCCTGAGATGGTGTATGTCGATGTAGTTTGGCCCCACCTTTATGTGGAAAGCGCCACTTGCACAACACCGAGCTGTAACTCGGCTCATCTTATAAAACACTCAGGTGGACTATGAAGTTGTGGACGTGATCACGCTGCCAGGGGGAGGAAGGATTGTTGGCACTTGGGAAGGCCTGCAGGTATTGGGTTCGTCCTTGTGTGTCTGTAAAGCATCTAGCCTTCATTTGAGTCGACAGTAATATATTCTGAGCACGACTGCTTGTAGCATGTTTTGCTCATGCATGATGATGATCAGGGGCTGCCTGTGTGCATCCGATTTAATATTTTGTGCCTGTGCTAGAGACAACTGAGGCTTTGTTTGAAGTGTTGTTGATACGATTAAGATCAACTGAAATGCGGTTGGAATTGATGAGAAGTTGAGCAGACGCGAGTAGACGCGTGGATGGCTTGTGCTGCGTCGATGAGAAGCCTAAAATTAATTAGACACAAGTCGACGTGGACATGGATGGCAGGCAGCAGTCAGAGCGTCACCGTTAGATTAAAGGGAAATTCATCCTGTGTGAGATGTTGCTCAGTGTGGCTGCTGTGTTTGTCCTTGCCACTGCGTGTTCCTTGCAGGCCATTGCTGGTGCAGGCCAAGTTCAGGCTGTCCTTTGTTGCATAAGGCATAAAGCGTAATTGCCTGAAAGCATGCCCCTCTTCCGCGTCCCTCCTTTTGCGAGTAGCTTCTGACGCAGCTCAAGCGCAGGCCGAGTTAATACAGTAATAAGACCCACAGCGTAAGACACACAGTTTAAGACACACAGTTTAAGACACGCGGTGTAAGACACACAATGTGACACAGCGTGAGACACACAGTGTGAGACTCACAGTGAAAGACACACAGTTTAGACACACAGTGTAAGGCACACATTGTAAGACACACAGAGTGTTAACTGTGTAGTTCTTCTGCACTGCTTCACGCTTGCAGGCAGTTTCTGGCGCAGCCCAAACGCAGGCCGAGCTAAGTCATGTAAATATTAAGGGGCATACTGCATTGCATGCATTTTTTACACCGCTCCGTGCTTGCAGGCAGTTTCTGATGCAGCCCAAGCGCAGGCCACACTTAGTCATGCAAAAATAAAGGCACACCAACTGTGTAAGCCTCTTGCTCTGCTCCACGCTTGCAGGCTGTTGCTGATTCAGCCCAAGCGCTGATCAAGCTTAGTTGTTCCAAATTTAAGGCACAACCCGCATTGCATGCATTTTGTTCACCTCCCTACTCCCCACACTACAGGCTGTTGCTGACGCAGCCCAAGTGCAGGCCAGCTCTGTTGCGCAGACCACAGCCACGGCAGCCCTGCACAGCGGGGTCCAAGAGGATGGCATGATCCCCACAACAGATACTAGTGCAGCGTATGAGGCCCACGGCAGTACAAGTGCCTTTGGTGGTGGTGACGGTGCTGCTGCTCGTAGTAGCACCGCTACGGGGGCTGGTGCTGGTGCTGGTGCTGGTGCTGGTGCGGGTGCGGGTGCGGGTGCGGGTGCGGGTGCGGGTGCGGGTGCGGCAAGTGCTGCTGGTTTTGCTGGGTCTAGTGCTGCTGCTGGTGTTGCATCTGGCGGCACCGGTGTTGCATCTGCCGGCACTGATGCTCTTAATGCTCATCAAGGGGGAAGCAGCGCAGAGGCTATAGAAGGCAGTTTTTTAACGCTGGAGCAGCACATCTGGGAGGTGAGGAATTGCATGGGAATGCCTCCCTACTGTAAAAAGGCCTGCACACTGATTTTTTAAAGCAACCCTACCATTACCTCCCTATCGTCTTGCAGGCCTGCACACTGCTTATGAAAGCACCCCTGCCCATTATTAGCAGCCCTCAAATGCTTGCTACATCAACAAGCCACACAAGCACATGCAAATGTACACACATACACGCTCACTCCCACTATAACAAACTGGCACTCGCAAACATGAAGACTCAATCCTTTACATACCATGTAGGCCCTGGACGCCCTTGCCTTCCTCTCCCTCAATGTAAATCAGAGGGCCATGACGCTGCCAATGGGAATGCTGCAGCTCCGGCCGCCTCCACCTTTAGAATTCAATCCCACATCTACGTCCCAGCAACAGCAGCAGCTGCAACAGGAGCAGCAGCAACAAGGACAGCAGCAAGGAGAGCAGCAGCGAGGACAGCTGCCCCTTCGGCAGCTCCCTCACCCTCACCAGCAGCAGCTGGTGCAGCAGGGGAGTGGAAGTCTGGATTTGCAGCACCAGGCTCCTACAGGTCAACTGGATAGCAACGAAGGTCTACAACAGCGAGGGCAGCAGCGAGATATACAGCAGCAGCAGCAGCAGCAGCAGCAGTGGGAGCAGCAACAAGGTCAGGAGGCACACGTGCATAAACACTACATGGCAGCTTCTGAGGGGTTGCACGTGTTTGCCGAGCGCGTGTGGCCTCCAGAGAGGAGGGCGCAGCGACTGAGCTACGCCCTGCTGAACGTCCTGTATGATGTGAGTGAGCATTGGGTGCATGATGGGATTGATCAATTGGGCCATGCTGAACGTCCCTCTTTGGTGGGAGTGAACAGTTGTGTTGATGTTAGTGAGTAGATTGCTGTATATTTGCTGGATCATGTCATGTCATGAGAGGACATCTGTCTTTATCGGAGCGAGCAGCATGCATTATTTTTTTCTCGGTGATCAGCCAATTCATATCATTCACGAATTTAATGTACCCTAATGGTAAATGTGGGAGAGCACTTTGGACGTCTTCTCCTTGTTTAACGCACTGCTTCACTATAAAACTAGGATTGCCTACCTGACGAAGCAGAAACAATTATGACCAAGTGGCTTCATTGTAGTACTGCCTAACCTAACCTAATATGGGGGCCTGATCTACCTACCATGCAAACGGATATCTTACAACTTGTTGCTCCTACCTGCACGCATGTCTTGTGTCAAATTTCCTCCGATGCTCCCTGCTGATTTAAAACCAACCATACTTTTCCTTTAAAAAAGGAAATTGAACCATGCAGCTGCCCTTGTCAACTTTAACCCTTGTTGTTCGCCAATTTGCTGTGCAGCCTGCCGACAACCTGGAGAGACAGCGACACATGAGCCGAGGGAGCATCGCAGATCGGCTTGCGCTGTGCTTGCAGCAACTGGAGAAGATGCAGAGGGAACAGGAGGCCAAGTTTTCTGTGTTGCGATTAGTTAGAGATGTGGAGACGCAAATGGGTCAGAAAGGAAGTGGTTTGGAAAAGCCTTCGTGAAAAAAAGCTAGGAAATATGTCCGGTCTGAGTACCACGTGAATGCGCTCATTGGTAGGCCGCCACAACTGGTAGGCCATAGCTTGAGTAGCAAGTAAGGCAAGATCCCTCGGTAAGGCACTCAGTCCCGTTTCAGTTTTCTCTTGTAGTTGTTGTGACTGTCGAGGTTTTTTAAATGGTTTTCTATTACCCTCTGTATTATACTCTATGTATTACAGTTAGTCCTGCAGGGCCTGTACTCGTGTGATAACTACGAGTACCGTCCTTGTAAAGGCTAAGCCAGGAGACCAATGCACCTCTGTATCCGCCTTGAAACTAGCCACGACCCCATAAATGTCCAAACCCCTACCACATAGCAAAACATCCGGCCTGCTCTTCCATGTTGCTGGTCAAAATGGGCTGTAACCTCCCTCTAACTGTGTATAGGAAATTGCTCTTTGTACCCTACCCCTCGTCCTGCTCCTCTTTTGTGCATTTTGACAAGCTTAGCCAACAGCAACACAACAGGCCATGTAATATGGTTTAGTTTGGATTACAAAGGCCTATCTGTCCCTTATGCGTGCAGCAAAGCATGTAACCGGCCTACTGCAAAAAGAAGAGCTGCTCGTGCTGTCCTTCACAAGCTTATGAAGCTCTCCATTCCCCCACACACTGAAGGGTTCACCAGCCTTCAGACCTGCCCTTTCCCTCATACATCTGCCTCCCCAGGGGTTTGGGCGGATAACCTCTGGCCAAATTTTGCTGCCCAGCACTTAGGAATCACCCAGCACAAGCCTCAGAGCCAAACTAAAATTAATTGTGATTTTGAGGATATTACATAGAGATAGCAAACTCCCTACTATGTGAGAAAATAAAGGAAATTGAAAGAAAAAGGGCAGCAAGAGAGGCCGGTTGGACGGGGAGAAGGAGGCAAGGAGGCAAGGGGAAATTGGTTCAGGCGGAAAAAAAAAAAGGCCGGTTGGATGGGGAGAAGAGAGGAGGCAAGGGGACAGCAAGAGAGGCCGGTTGGATGGGGAGAAGGAGGCAAGAAGGCAAAGGGAAATTGGTCCAGGCGGAAAAAAAAAAAAAATAGAGCCACTGTACTCGTTGCAGTGGCTCTCTCAATTTTTGTCGGGTCTGGCGACCTGTGTTGGTTATGCATGGTTATCAGGAGACCAGCCTCGCCGTCTCCTCTTCACGTGG
>Ga0307942_1002008_pt1 | contig 16460 bp, 18 predicted proteins | sample OrgLakmetagen175_FD_201846 | JGI IMG/M metagenome (GOLD analysis project Ga0307942, IMG submission 201846) | Saline water microbial communities from Organic Lake, Antarctica - #175 | ecosystem: Environmental > Aquatic > Non-marine Saline and Alkaline > Saline | place: Antarctica: Organic Lake... | reverse complement strand
GGGGCAGCAGAGGGGATTTCAACAGGAGCAGTTGGGGGGGCGGTTTGGGTTTGGGGCAGGGGCAGGAGAGAGGGAGGGACAGGGGGAGGGAGGCGGTGGGTGGGAGCACTCAAGGCACGACCCCCCCATTATCACGTCACCAGATGGCCAGCGTGATTCAGAACAGCATCGAGTTCGGGCACGCGGCGCAGCGGATACAGGTGTGTGCGTGTGTGTATGTGTGTGTGAGTGTTTGTGCGTGTGTGTATGTTTGTGTGTGTGTGGATGTGTGTGTGAACCATGTGTTGAAGTATACTATTAAGTTACGGGTCACAGGATGATGTATGCAACAGACCTGTTCGCTTATGAATAGGTTTGGCCAGAACCGTTTATATACGCCGTATATGACCGTATCTGTGATGAAATCCCTGCCAAGAATACCGTAAATACACCGTATATATATGGTTCTGGCCAACCCTGCTTATGAAAAAGCATTTTGTAATTACACTCGTCCCCAGCCTGCCCAACAATTGTTCATCCCTACCTTTTGCCTATGTCTCCAGCCTGCCGAACAATTGTTTAACCTGCCTTTCGCCTACAGGATCTGCACGCCCACATTGAGACCCTCACTGCTCGCCTCATGGCAGCCACAAGTGAACGTGACAAAGCAGAAAACGCGCTAGTGCTGCAAGCCAGGCAGCACCAGGTTGGGAGGGTGGTGCCATTCTTGGTTTTAAGTAGCCTGTAGCCTGTTTTTGCTCCTTTTGCAAGTTTGAAGGTATGTCCTGGTTAATTAAAGACCTGACGAAGACTGATTGGACAGAGTGATCTGGTACAACAACTGTGCGCCAGGCATGTTTGCCTTTCCTACACCCAAAAATGAGCGAGAGGTATGTCAGTGCACTCTCGTACTTCCAAGCAAACGTTCACATATAAATAGGCCGTGCTGCAAATGCACCCCATTTGAGGCTTGTTTCCCTTGTGTCTCACCCCTGTGCGCAGGTACGGCTACAACATAAGTAACATTTGTGTTTACGACAATACGGTGGGCTCCAATAATAGCTTTGCGCACACGAAACACGCACATGCACACCCTCCCAATTGCATCACACGTCCACATGCGTACACACACGCATGGACGTGCACACACACACACACACACACACACACATGCCCACACACGCACAGGCAGAGGAGCAGCGCCTGCGTGGAAAGGGTGAGGCAGTTCTGCAGCAACAGCAGCAGCAGCACCGTGCCCAAGTAGAGTCTCAGGAGCGTGAACTGATAGAGCTGAAGCTGAAGCTGGAGAGGCTGCAAGATCAGGGTGCCAAGGTACGTGGGGCAAGATGGACAGCAACTGATTATGTTGCTCTTCTGTGGTGGTACTTAAGGGACAAGTCGTTTCAGTTCAATTACCAGCGTTGTTGGCCGGGATTGTGTGGAACAGGAAAACTATGCAGGCAGTGAAAAACTACTCCCCGCAGTAAATAAGGAAGGGTGTATATTATATGTGTTGTAAAAGTCCAGGAAGTCTTTGAAGACATACTACTTATACGTGATTCAGACCAAAGCCCGCACATCTTTGGCAATCGCCAGGAATGTGTTGATGAGAACAAAGCAAGGTGATGACCAGGCATTTGCGTGGTGTGATATGCGAGGGTTGAGGGGGAGAGGGCAAGCTCACGTCTTTGATGTAGCCTCAAAGGAATATGGCTAGCGCTCACACTTCCACGTATGAAGCACAGGGTAAGATGGTAAAATACCAGTGGCAACGAAAGTTTGCCGCGTTCGCATTTAGCACACCATGCTCACGCTTCTCCCCCTGTGTGTGGGTGTGGGTGTGGGTTGCGGGTGTGGGTGTGTGCATATTAGCGTGTGCAAGTGTGTGTGTTTGTGTGTGTGTGCTTGAAATGCAAGCAATTTAAGTGCACATTGTGTATTTGGCACAGGGCAAGGTCATGGGCAGGGGCAGTGAGGTCAAGCTGACGGGTGAGGAGCTGCAGGGCCTGCGTCAAGAGATGGAGCAGCAGGAGGTCATCCTGCAAGGCTACCAACAAGAGAACGTGGCAGCGATGCAAAAGATCAAGGTGCGTGCTGTGATGGAGTGGTGCGCGCTGTGATGAAGATGAAGGGGCATTAAGCTGTGAGGCGCTCTGCAGGGCTACCGCAGCAGGAGGACAAGGCAGGGACAAAACAGATCAAGGTGTGCGCTGTGATGAAGTGGCATTAGGTTGTGAGGCGCTCTGCAGGGTTACCGCAGCAGGAGGACAAGGCAGGGACAAAACGATAAGAACAGATCAAGGTGCGCGCTGTGATGAAGTGGCATCAGGTTGTGAGTCGCTCGGCATGGCTACTGGAGAGCAGTAGAGTCCGGCTGTTGAAAAGGTGCAAAAATCAAAAGGTGCGTGCTGGGCGTAGAGGGCGGTCGAGTTGTGGTGTGGTTGAGGGGAGGGTGAAGGAGTATAGTGAGAGGACAATGAAGTGAAAGGTTGCACCTGTCATCAACAATTTGTTTATACCTGTACATCTGGGCGTGCCGTGACGTATTTGGTCTGGTTGGTCTGGCTGTATTATCTCGCCGTGGAGTACTTGGTCTGGTTGGTCTTGCTGTACCAGTGCATTGACATGTGGAGTATGAGAGGAGGACGCAAGCGTAGTGCACTACTTGTAAGGTAGGCAAGAACTGTACACACCAATTTTTCACGGTGAGTCGCTTGCTGTATGCGTACATAACATTGTCACTCGCACTGTCACCTGTTGCCAGTCACCTTATGACGGTCAATTGCAGTCTGTCACTTGCTGCCTGCGTACACACCGTTCCTGACAGGATGGGGTTCGCTTACATGTGAGGTGCAGGAGGAGAGACCACGCTGTCAGATCTGCTGCTAGTCAGCTTGGATAGACAAAACACACACACACACACTACACACACACACGTGTAGGGTTGGCCAGAGCCATACGTTTATTAAGGATTTACATGAGTAGTGTAGGTGATGTTGTAAGGATTGAACATTGACACACAAACCATACTGCCACACAGGAGCTAGAATCAGAGCTAAAGGATGCTGCAGTGGAGCGCATGCGTATAGCTTTGCATCACGACCCCTCTGGAGCAAACCAGCATCACCACTTGAAGGGCGCAAGCACCAAAGAGACCGCTGCAAGGCTGTCTGAGATCCTCACCATGCAAAAAGAGTTGGAGGTGCGGGCATCCTTTCCGTGTTGGGCACGTCAAATATGCACAGGACAATCAGAACTGTTATATGTGCTTAATAAATGTGTATGTCATCCTTTCCATGTTGGGCACATGAAATATGCACAGGACAATCGGAACTGTGAACTGTGCTTCATAAATGTGTATGTGTGTGTGTGTGTCATGTTTTCCGTGTTGGACATGCAAAATATGCACAAGACATTCAGAACTCTTAAATGTGCTTAGTAAATGTGCGTGTATGTTTGTGTGTGCATGTGTCTAATTGTGTGAGCGTATTGTTTGAGATGGACACCCATACCCACACCAACCCACACCATCCCACCCACACACATCCTGCTATTTGTATGTGTGGATGCTTAAATTGTAAGTGTTTTGGATGCATATGCGTACACTTTAAGATGTGTGGTTATAGACGCTGGATTCCTTGTGTTGCATGCCCTTGCAGGCATTGAGATAGGCTTGTGCCACACAAGGTGTTTCAAAAGCCTTTAATACCTGATTGATCATGTTTAGGGTTGGCCAGAACCGTATATATACACCGTATATGACCGTATATTTGATGATTTCCCTGCCAAAGATACCATATATACACCGTATATATATGGTTCTGGCCAACCCTAATCATGTTGCATACCCTTGCAGGCAACACGAGAAGCCGGTGCTACCCGGGAGGCAGAACTCAAGGAAATGGTGGACAAGCTCAGGCATGAGAAGAAGCATCTGGAAGCCAAGCAGGGCGGCGTTGATCTCAAGCAGATGCAGGCGTGTATGTGTGTGTGCAGAATGTGTGTATGTGCAAATATGTGTATTCGCTCGTGCTTTGAGCAGTGGGCTGTTTTGAATTTCTGCCGTACGTTTAGCAACCTGCAGCCTGTCTTTCTAGGCAACAGGAAGATAACTTGTTTGTGATTGCTGGTCTGGTTTCCAAACTGCTCCTGGATTGGTGCATTGATTCACTCATACAACTGGACACACAATTTCAGTGGCATTTTGAAAACTGCGCAAGTAAGCACATAGCACAAACAAGTTGAAGCATAGACAAGTTGTATGTTATATCTAAGGGTGGGTCATGACCTCGCCGAGATCGCCGAGTGTGAGGCTTGTCGAGCCTCGGCGAGCCTCTTTACCGGTGTGGAAGATACTCGTCGGCCAGCGAGGTCCACTTTTAGGGCGGAATCGGCCCCTATCTCCCCAGAAATTCCCAAAAATTCCCAAATTTGAATTTTTCGTGGCTGAATCGGCTGACAGGCCCATCTTTTTAACCAAGTATCTTCATTAATAATATTTATTTATTATTCTATAACACCAGGAAGAGTTAAAAGGGGTGTGCAACAGGGGGGGGTGTAACCGCTAACCGAATTCTCCTGGCTCACACGCCCATATTTTCCACCCATTAATATTCTTTAATATATATAAGCGAACAACAGAAATAGCTTCGGCTCAATCCGTGCAGATTTGAGGAGTCGATTTTTTAACCGTAATGCACCAACTAGGGCCTCTTCAGCAAGTGCCGAGCCTCGTTGAGGCTCACCGAGCCTCGCTGGCAAAACCAGACACCCTATTTACCCACCCTTAGTTATATCGCAAATAGTAAATAAGTTCGCAGAATGAAGAAACAGTAAAATAAGTTAAAGTTTACGCTGATAGACATTAGCGTGCATTAATGGGGTTGGCCAGAACCATATATATACAGTGTATATATGGTAATTTTAGCAGGAAAGTCACAAAATATACGATCATAAACGGTGTTTATGTACGGTTCTGGCCGACCCTGCGCATCAAGGAGCAGCTCTCAACTAGTGCTCACACTAGCCTCCAGAAAAGTGCAGAATAAAGATTCGTTGCTTGAAAGGAGTCGCCGCTATGAAGGCTTTTGTCTTTCTTTTGCTGCAAGTTGCAACTTTGTTGTGTACAGCTCAAAGATAGGAACGGTCCATATTCATTGCACAGGTGCAAATCCTCTCTCTACCCTGAAGTAAAGGTACGGCATATGCTCTCTTGTCCTTGCAGGACGGAGACTTGCTTGTGAAAAAGGTGCAGGCAGAAATGGACGCGATGCGTGCCCAATACCAAGGGATGGTCGCGGAACTTCAAAACAAGGTGCGTGCTTGCAAGTTGCCAAGTTTGTTAGTCTTCTGTGGTAAGGGAGTTTTATGGTACTTGATACCGAAGTGGCTCCTTCTCCTTATTTGATGCTGGGCGTGATTGTTCATTGTTCGCCTAGCTTTTTTTGTTTTCTTGGCATAATTCCTTCATCACAGCAGCGGTGGCCAAACTGCTTCTTCCTATCAGTCCCTGTACCAGAATGCCGTACGTTGGAGTACTTCTTCCTATCAGTTCCTGTACCAAAATGCCGTATGTTGGAGTACTTCTTCCTATCGGTTCCTGTACCAGAGTGCCGTATGTTGGAGTACTTCTTCCTATCGGTTCCTGTACCAGAGTGCCGTATGTTGGAGCACTTCTTCCTATCGGTTCCTGTACCAGAGTGCCGTATGATGGAGTGTAGAACATGTGATAACGTTGTAGGTATGTGGAGTGTGGTTCATGGAGTGTGGCGCATTCTTAGAGTGTCACCTATATGAAGCAAGGTGCATTGGGCGGCGTGGTGTATTTTGAGTGTGGGACAAGTCGGATTGGTGCAAAGCGTTTCGAGTGTAGGATGAGCCGGATTGGTGCAGAGGACAGAGGTGGTTCTTTGTACAAAGGCAACTAGGTCTTTGTATACAGTCAGCAACTAAGCCTTGTGCACAAGGTGATTAGATTCAGGTGTCTTTCTTAAAGTTGGTCTCAACCTCAATGCCATTGTCGATGTGTGGCAACGTGAAGAAAAGGAACAGAGCAGTCGTAGCGCCAGTACACCTACACTTAACAGACGTAGTGGGGTTTAACTGGATGAAAGGGTGGGCTTGATATGCTATAGAAACTGAAAAGCTGTGAGCAGAAACGACATTTTCAAAGAATTATTTGAATACACATGCACTGTGGCTGCTCTACAAGCAGAGGCTGCTGAGCGCAAACGTTGTGCGCTTTGGCGCAAACATGGTTCTCACTGCTGACTTAATGCTATGTAAACAATGTTCGCTTTGGTGCAAACATGATTGTCACTGGTGGCTTGGTAGCCAGGTACCCAAAGCTGGTGTACCCGGGATAGAGGCACGCACACACACAAACACAAATAGACGCACACGAGGCACATGCAAACACACATACAGACGCACACACACGCACACGCACACACAAAGACGCACACAAATGCACCTGCACATACACAGGTGTCTTGGTATGCTGAAAACCAGGAGCTGCTGAGCAGGAATGATGCCCTGGTGCGTGAGCAGCAAGATGTCATTGGCCAATTGGAGCACAGGGTCGCCATGCATGAAGGTGGGTGGGTTTGGGTTTTGACTATAGTGAGAGGTTTGTTCATGTTCAAGGTGGGTGGGTTTGGGTTTTGACTATGGTGGGAGGTCATTTGTGCAAGGTGAGTGGAGTGTTTGGAGTATGTGGTCGCTGTCTTAAGTCTAAAGAGGAAGCGATCAGTCAGGCATGAGAGAGTGCATGCGTACATGCAGCTACTGATCTTTCAGCCATGGGTGTATGTGCACACATGCAGCGTTAAAGTGGCACATATTATTGGAGCGTATCAAAGTCATTTAATTGTGCGTTGGTGCCTCCCTCCTTGCAGTGTGTACAGCATATAGCGCATGCAGGCTTCAAGGCTCAGTGCCTGCTTGTGTACAGCTTAGCAAAAAAATGCAGAGTATCCTAAAGGCTCACACAGATGCTTGTCATATATCACTGGGGGCCAGAATTGCGAGCGTGCTAGGTCAGACACTATGTGCCCTTGTATTATAGATTAATATAATATTAGAATGTATCACACCTGTTTGGTTGCTCATGCTATGTGTTCTGACTTGCCAATCAAGGATGTTTTGTGTATTGACAGTGTCTCGTGAATCAGCATCTCCCAGCCCTATATATACAGTTCATCTCCCCATTGTGGACAGTCTCTTTTGGTAGTTCACCAAGAGCATTTTACAGCTAATTGCTATTAATAGTTGTGTTAATGGTTGGTCATCAAGAGCAGTATCAATGGTAGGTCGTCAAGAGTCTACTGATATTCAATTTGCTCAAAGTTTCAATTTGCTAGAAATTTCTTTGCAAGGTCCTCACAGGTATGACCTTAACCTTTCATCCCCAATCAGGCCTGTTTTGCAAAGGCAGCTAGTTTGATCTCGGCTTTTCCCCTCTCACAATCAAGTCCCTTGAGTTAAGGCAGCTCACTCGTCTTTTTTCCTCTCACAATCAGGTCCCTTGAGTAAAGGCAGCTCATCCCGCATCAGTGATCTTCAGGCACAAGTGCTAGCTCTTCAAAGGGCGGCAAAATCCCGGCTACCACCAAACTCCCTGGCTGCTGTCATTGGTGAGCCAACAGCTGACGTTAGCTTTCTATCATGGTAGTCATCTGTGACTTACACCCTTTTTCTGCCTGTTAGCCAGGCTGCATCCATTTTGGTGATATATAAATTCATCCGCAATCAGCCACATCCTGAAACATCCCAAGACTTGACACCGGCTTAGTTCCGCTCTATTGTGTTGAAGTTGCTGTCAGAGCCTCCTATATAATGTATAATATATTCATGTCGCAAGACAAAATATATTATATATATGTTGCAAGACATAACACAATGATTGCAGAAGCGGCAAAACCTAGCGCGGAGGAAAGCAGCAGGGTGCAAGAGCTCCAGGCCAAGCTGGCTTCTGTATCAGCAAAGCTGGCAGGCAAGGTGGGGCAGCATTTGTGTGTGTGTGTGTGTGTGTGTGTGTGTTTGTGCGCACAGATAAGAAACATGCAAGCTCCCAAGTTTTTGTGTCCAAGTCGGCATGCATGCATGTAACGTGCACTTTGCAAAAAAAGATGCTCTGTTGTGGCATGTGTATCAACAAAGGGACTGGGCTTCCTTCACAGATGCAACTAGGCACACATGCACACACAGACACGCACAAACTCATAGACACATGAACCACTGCACGCAACTCCTACAGGACGAGGAGTATGAGATGCAGCTGCGGACGTATCAGCAGCAGTATGAGCAGCTGCGTGCAGCGTTTGAGCGTGAGCAAGCCAAAATGGATTCTTCGGCACGGGCACGCAAGCGAGAGAAAGAGCTTGCTGCTCAAGTAAGACCTCTGACCCACGGTATCTGCTGGGGTCTGTAGTATGCAGATTGCAGCGTTGTTTTGGGGTCATAAGCGAGAAGTGTGTGTGTTGGGGTCACAGGCGAGGTATGTATTGGGGTCGCAGGCAAGGAATGTGTTGGGGTAACAGGCAAGGAATGTGTTGGGGTCACACGTAAGTCTGCAGCCTGCAGATTGCAGTGTTGTTTTGGGGTCACAGGCGAGAGGTATGTGTTGGGGTCAATCATGAGTGGGGTCACAGGCGAGATATGTGTGCGGGAGTGAGCAACTGCAGGAATGGAAAGAAGTTATTTCCTCGCTTGCCGCTTGTTCATTTGAATTGATGATTTCATTTGAATTTGATGATCCTTGCTTGCCGCCTGTCCATTTGAGTTGATGATTTCATTTGATTTGATGATTTCATTTGAATTCATGATTTCATTGAGTTGGATGATCCTTGCTTGTCGCTTGTTCATTTGAATTGGTGATTTCATTTGAATTGATTATTTCATTTGAATTTGATGATCCTTGCTTGTCGCTTGTTCGTTTGAATTGATGATTTATGCTGCCAGGGGACTTGTTTGAAGGTGCCCTCAGGAATCGCTTGTACAAGCTGCAGCTGAGCCTGCTGGCTGCATGCATGATTTGATCTACCAAATACTTGACAAAGGCCCTTAATGATGATGTTGTAAACGAATGCTTAACTTCTCATTAAGGAGTCACGAGCAGGAAAGGCCAATTGAGAGACAAGTGTCTTCATGGGCATGGGCAAAGCATGGCGGGCAATTAATTGTGTTTCTGACTGCTGCCACGACGTGGGATATACAATTTGCAGTTTGTGATCCATATTTTCACAACCCAATTTGCAGGTCGATGAGCAGCGCGCGATGTACACACGCAAGATCAGAGATCTGGAGGCCAAGCTCAAGGTACGCCACAACAACAGGACGCCCAACGGGACGCTTGGCTTGTTGCTCACATGTTTTGCTTGTGCTGAAAAGCTTGCCTGATGACCAAAAATTGTCGCCTATTTCTAGGGTTTACTGACAATCCTGATACCAGTGCAACCATACGACAAAGGCACGCAGCAAGTGCGCACGTGTGCACACATGGGTCCAAGCAGGATCCATGCCTTATATTTATCTCACACCTATGAATGACCTAGTAGAACACAAAAAGAAATGTGCATGACAGTGCACACAAAAGCAGGCTCACCCATTCCCTTCACTAACATTTGTTTACTGTGTCACACACAGACACTGACACACATTTGCAACGGACACGTTTGCACACGCACATGCACTAGACGCTCAAGAACTTGAGCACGCAATAGTTGCTGCACACATTTGATCCTAAACACGTGCCTGCAGCAAAGAGCCCCTGCCCACAGCGTGAACAGCTCTCAAGCGGGGAATAGGCGCAGCACTGCCAACGGTGACTTCCTCATGTCAGCATCAGAGAGGCAGCGGCAGAGGGATGCAGAAATGGCCCTCAGAGACGAGCTGGACAAGAAGACAAAGATGGTGGGTCGGTGTACCTATGGTGAGCACTCACACAATACAGTCCTTGAAAAACTGGCAAGAAGCAGAGGTGATTGGACTCAGGGACAGGTAGGAGAGAAAATTGACATTTGGGCGATGGCATGTTTGTATGGGTCTCAGGGCGAGCCATGCAAAGAGTTCCTGTTTTTTCTGTACATTTCTGTATGTTGCCAAACAGTGACACATAGACAAGCTGTTGTACAGGTACGATGTAGCACATCAACACGGTACTGGCCAACCCCTAGCGCTATATACATGCGTCGCCGTTCCATTTGCATTTATACATGCGTTGCCGTATACATGCGTTGTACGTTTGCATTTATACATGCGTCACTATTCCATTTGTGTTATACATTTGTCACCGTATACATGCGTTATACATTTGCGTTTATACATGCGACGCCGTTCCATTTGCGTTTATGCATGCATCACCGCTCCATTTGCGTTGTCAAACAAAGGTGAAACATTTGTTTGTACATGTACATGTAGATGTACCACATCAACGCAATACTGGCCAGCCCCTAGCGCTATATACGTCAACATAAGGCACCTATTTCCAAGCTATCAAGCTTTTGCCCCTCATCCCCTTTTTTCCCAGACAGTTTTTGAGCCCTCATTCATACCCCCGTCCCACACCCCCATCCCACACCCCCATCCCATACCCTCATCGCCCACTGCTTTACAATGCAGATAGCTGAGATGCACTTGAGGCTGGGAGAGGCTGAGGCGCGTGTGGTGCATATGGGGGAGGATCTGCGCAGCTCCGTGCCTGGCTCGCCCCTGCTGGCTTCCACTGCCTGGGTGTCCACGCCTGGCAAGCTGCAGCAAGGTATGGCTGTCAAGAGTTGGTTGAATGTTGCAATTACTTGGTTATCCACGCCTGGCAAGCTGCAGCAAGGTATGGCTGTCAAAAGTTGGTTGTATGTTGCAATTACTTGGTTATCCACATCTGGCTAGCTGTAGCAAGGCAAGACTGAAATAAAACGTCCTGCAATAAGTCAGCTGTGGGCTCTTGTGAGGTTTGAGTGCCCACGCTGGGCAGCGCTGGTTGCAGGGTGCACTTTCTCATAGTCATGTTTTGTAAGTTCGGTTCAAACAGAATTATCTGGCATGCAGCTCAAAATGGAGGCACAAAAGATACAGATGCAATTTGAACTTTATAGACAATTTTGAGTGATTGCCAAGACAGGTTGCATGCGGGAGTTACGTTCAGTTTTTAGCTCAGCGTAAAGACGCAAAGGACTTTAAAAGTGTGCCCGTTGAAACAGGGGCAGCACAGGCAGGTTCCTTTGCTTCTGACTTTTCAATGCAAGCTTAAGCCTGAAAAAGGTTTCGAGCTATGAGTGACAAGCTCGGCATTTCTACAAAGAACGAAAAACACGATATAATGCTTAGGTGCATGATGTGTAAAAGAAGGAACAAGCCCATTTCAATGAATTACATGATATGATGCTTAGGTGCATTATGTGTATCAGAAGGAAAGGGGCCCAGGGTCGAGCTGTGGGTACGTCATTTCATAGATCCATGTTTCATGGTACATGTGTAGGCAAGATGTAGATAGATAGATCCATGTTAGATCCATGTTATAGATAGATAGATCCATGTTTCATGCTACATGTGTAGGCAAGAACCGTATATGTATACTGTATACACCGTATACGATCGTATGTACTGTAGTTTTCCTGCGGATAATATCGTATTACATTGTAAATACATATACAGATATGTATGGCTCTGGCCAACTCTACATGTGTCCTTATGTGCAAGTGCACGCTTTTGGCAACGCATGCAAACTTAGTAGTGACCACATGCACCTGCAGGGCAGCCGCAGCAGCAGCGCCAAGGACAGGACTCCGTGCGTGCGTCTGCTCTGTACGATGATCATGCTGGAGGGAGACAACAGGAGCAACAGAGGTATGGCTTAGTTGGCAACAGCCTCACATCTCAACTGGGACACAGCATGTAAAGTTTTGTGTCCTTAAAAGGGTTGGCCAAAACCATACGTTCATGCGTACATACGGTGTACATACGATAATTTAAGCGGGAAAATTATTGTACATACGGTCAGCTAAGGACCATGCCCCTGTGTTCAAATGTTTAAAACGATGCACCCACATCTGGGTCCGAAGTTACTGTGTCACCCTTGAACTGTGATCTGCTGACAGGTACATAGCTTGATCTGTGATCTGCTGACAGGTACATAGCTTGAACTGTGATCTGCTGACAGGTGCATAGCTTGAATTGTGATCTGCTGACAGGTACATAGCTTGATCTGTGATCTGCTGACAGGTGCATAGCTTGAATTGTGATCTGCTGACAGGTACATAGCTTGATCTGTGATCTGCTGACAGGTACATAGCTTGAACTGTGATCTGCTAACAGGTACATAGCTGCCCTTGAGGAGGCAGGGACCTTGAGGAACCAGCTTAGTGCTGCAAGAGAAGAGATCACACGATTAAAGACTGACCCATCCCAAGGTGAGCAGGGCTGAAAAGGTCAAAAACATCATACGGCTGAAGACAAATCCCTCCTGAGGAACACGGGACAAAACAATATATGTATGTGCTGCTAGGGTAATCCCGTCCCAATGCAGGCAGGGCAAAGGAAAGATCACGCAACTCATTAAAACTCCTCTGAGGAGAGTAGGATAACAAAGAAGTTGAGAGCAGTGCGTAGAGAGGAAGAGCACTGACATGAGAAGGAGGACCAGGTGATGGCTGTTGATTGTGTGCTTTTGCTGTTTTTGTCTGATGCTCAGCCAGCACGCAAAAGGAGCAGGGCTGTTCCTTATCGCTGAGTGAGACAAAAATGCACAAATGATGAATTCATGCTGTGGATTAGAGCGGACTGCTCTCGGCCTTAAGTTGCAGTGACAGCGGCAACAAAGGCAAAGCACTTTGCCCACCTTGCTCTCGCAGAGCGTTTAGAGCAGCAGCAGAAGCTGGAGGATACCCAGTCAGAGGCAGCTTCATTCCAGAGGCGTGCAGAGGCTACTGAACTGGCTTTGGCAACCATGCAGGTGCGTTAGGTGGTCAAAGTGGTTGCTGCAAAGGGATGATGCTGGGAATAATGGTCGGAGTGGTCGCCAGGTTACTTGCACATCTGCATGCAGCAAAACACAGGATAAATGCTATGAAGCCACAATGCTCGCCTCAAAAAGAAGTGAGCAATGCTTTCTGGTGCAACAAACTTTTACTTTCGGCTTGTGTTCAAGAGTGCATATTGCCTTATTTGGCTTGTATGCATGGCATTATGGCGTTTGCCTACAATCCAAGTGCTGGCGCGTCGGAAAAGTCCTTTAATGGTATTTAAAATATGTGTGGATCACTGAATTGCACGCCGCCTACTAACATGACACCTGAGTCAAGCCAGGTTGCTGGTTCACAACCTTTCCAAAAGGCATGTTAGCCCTATGAACTTGAAATTCGTTGTCCAGCCTCTCTTTTATTTTTTCCACAACTGGTCACTGCATAAGGCCGAGGCTCCACAGTATCAGGCATTGTCGCCCCTCAGTCCACTATTCTGCTTGCTCTGAGCGGAGCTTGGGCACTTGATATGTTTTTTGTGACTCCGAATCGCCTGACTTGCTGCAGCATGCTTGTACACAGTGAGGCAAAGGAGCACTGTGCCTCCCCCAGCTGCGCTGTGTGTACGTGTCCTGCCCTTTTTGTGTTGGCAGCAGTGTGATTGCAAACAGTGGAATGCTGCGCCCTACGGTGCTTTTCTAGCCTACCTTGTGAGAAAATTCTCTTCACTTTTGTGTTGACAGCGGTAATAGACAGCAAATTGCAAATAGGGAGGCAGAGAAGTGTTGCACCTTGTGAAGTCTCTCTCAACCTGCCTTGTATGAACGCTTCCTGCCTGGTTTTCCTCAGCCTGCCTTGTGTGAACGCTTCCTGCCTGGTTTTGTGCTGCCTGCAGCGTTCTCACAGTGAGGCAGTAGAGCGCTGTGCCCTTCTGACTGCTGAGCACCAGAGGGGCCTGCTACGCATTGCCGACGAGGCAGCATACAAGGAGGGCCTTAAGTGGCAGGTGAGATGAGAGACCTACTAGTGCATACGACCATCATGTGCGTACGATGGTGATTTCAGTAGTGCGTATGACAGTCGTACTTATGTTGACCATGCTGTTTGAGGCAGCGCGTGACGGCAGGCCTGGATTGGCCGGTTAAGGGGGGGTGGGGGACAGTGTACGTGATATTGTGTTGGCTTACACCGTGCTCTTTGCTTGTGCCTTAGGGTGTTTGTATCTTATCAAAAACGTCAGGCATAGGAGAAACTGTGCGACGCCTAGACTGTACATGAAATTATGATTCCTCTAAATGGCATACACCTATCCAGCCTTTGCATCCGCACATCTTCACACCTCTAGCAATGGCCTTTGATGTGGAAGCCCTTGAATCAAGGCGCTTGAACGACGCACCTGCTGCTGCTTATGTAGTGCACAAACAACAGTACCTGCATCTGCTACATAGAACACCTCTCACAATTGTTACAATGCTTTACATACGCAGCCTAGCAGTCGCATTTTTGACTGATGGCTTTATCTGTAACCTCTGTAACCTCTAGCTTGTATCTGCATCTGCACAGGAGAGGCTTGCTGGTGTTGAGTCGAAGCTTAGAAGTGCCCAAGCTCGGATTGAAGCACTGGTGACCGAGTTAGCCGACGTGCAGGCAAGCAGATGCCTGTCATTGCAGGCTTTTTCGAGCAGTCACATTTTAGTATGCTTTGGCTTCAAACCATGCTTAGTCGTTTCGGTTGCTTAATACACTATTCGCGCTCAGCTGCGCTTGTTATTTGCGCAAGTACAGTTGTGAACCGCTGCTTGTCAGCAAGGCAATGACACCACCAGCAATCAGGCAGACAGTTTAATCCTTATTAGCTCTGTATGCTAACATCGTAGCCCTCACGTATTCCTCTTCTAGGCACGTGCACGAGCGGGGTGGTCACCCACTGCGTCTGAGTTCCTTGCGCTGGAACGGCGGCTGGATGAGATGGGCCGGGAGGCAACAGCTCGTGAAGCAAAGTGGCAGAGCGTGCTTGAGGAGACTCACGGCTTGTAAGTACGGGGGGAAAAAGGAAATGATGCAAATTCATTTTTGTTGCGACCTCAGGAAAGATGCAGCATCCTCTTTTTTCAATTGCTTGCAGGAGGCTTGTTTTGGCCAATGGTTGGCAGTTCGTAGCTAATGGTTGACGCTAATGGTTGACAGTTCGTAGCTAATGATTGACAGTTCGTAGCGAATGATTGAAAGTTCGTAGCGAATGGTTTACAGTTCGTAGTAGCTAATGATTGACAGTTCGTAGCTAATGGTTGACAGTTCGTAGTAGCTAATGATTGACAATTTGTAGCGAATGGTTGACAGTTCGTAGCAAATGATTGACAGTTCGTAGCTAATGTTTGACAGTTCGTAGCTAATGTTTGACAGTTTGTAGCTAATGGTTGACGGTTTGTAGTAGCTAATGGTTGACAGTTCGTAGCGTACTCCTACATCAGACATTCTAGAAGCTTTATTACGCTGGTCTTCATTGTCCCTACAACTCTTGGCTGTGTGTATGTGTGCTCAGGTACAGTATGCAAGCAGACACAGCGCAGCGAAGATGGGAGCTTGCTTTGGAGGTAAGGATATTTTGCATTTTCGCTTACCCAATTGCTCCTTTGTGTGTTTACATTCCCCTGTGGTTCAATTCCTTTCTGCTTCCACTACTTCTGCACAGGCAAAGAACGCTGAGGTTGGCTCTTTCAAGCTCAAAGTCCAAGATCTTCTAGAAGCAACGGCACGCATACAGCAGCGTCAACTGCTTACTTGAGCGCCGCTATTGCTGTAACGGATTGAAATAGAGAATGTGGTCTTTCGATATGCATGTACAAACTTGTAACATGGTTATATGTAGTATTATAATACAGATCTGTATATTATCTCCTTTTACATGCTGGCCCGGCACTCTCTGACCAACTCCCTGCCGATCAAGTGCCTTCTGATCTGCACATAAAACGAAACAAGTGCAGACTTTTTGGTCGGCAGCCTGTTGTGACGGCAATCCCTAACAAGTGTGATCCTTCTGTATTTGGTTTGGGCTACACCATGCTCATGTTTGTTAAAAAGTGAGGAAATTTTGCAGGCAGCAAACCACTCTCCACACATATAAAGGGAAAGGAGCCCCTTAGTATCAGGTACTGATAAACCCCGCCACCACAGCAATTGTAATCGTCCAGCAAGAACGCCACGCACCTCACTGGTGCCGGCCCCAATTTCATAGAGCTTGGCGTCCCGAAGCAGACGGCCGGTCGGGTAATCAGAAATATACCCGTTTCCTCCCAAGACCTGTAAAACAAGCAAAGGCTCTTTTTACCAACTTTATCGCAAGAAGGGAACAGAGATTGTGTAATTGGCACTGACCAAAAAGATGCAGAGAGGTTTGATAGGGGGTAAGGGGTAAGGGTTACACAGCTATATCCGCCAGCGAGGGCAGTTGAGCTATAGCAAAAAAAAAAGGCAGCTTCAAGAAGAGAAGGAGGCCAGACTGAACAAGACACCAGAAAAAGAGAC
>Ga0307942_1002005_pt1 | contig 16482 bp, 20 predicted proteins | sample OrgLakmetagen175_FD_201846 | JGI IMG/M metagenome (GOLD analysis project Ga0307942, IMG submission 201846) | Saline water microbial communities from Organic Lake, Antarctica - #175 | ecosystem: Environmental > Aquatic > Non-marine Saline and Alkaline > Saline | place: Antarctica: Organic Lake... | reverse complement strand
TCTCCCCAACCACTGCACCACTCCGAACACTGAAACCGGTTTTGCACACCAGTTTTGTCCCATTTAAGCACCCATGAAGTCAAAAATTGGTTTGGGGCAATTTGGTCTGGGGGTGAACACCACTACAATGCCGCTCATGGCGGCACAAATCAGACAGGCGCACCCAAACCTTGCCGCTCAGGCTAATCTGAGTAAGGACCTGTGAGGAGCAAGCTCATTCCGTCAACAATCGCTTCTTGGCTGCAATCTGACAGACTACATACAATATCCCAGACCTTGAATGCAATCTAGCAGACTGCCATGCAATATCCCACTTGACCCCAGCAGACCCGCAGTGGGCAGCAGCCTATCAGTCCCTGGGTGCTCGAAGCATACCTGCTCAATGTGCCTTGCATTTTAATTATGTGGACAAACCCCTCAGGCAAACTTTCCTCAGATCACAATGACCAACCCACATGACTTGTTGCTTAAGTCAAAGAAAGTTGCATGTTGTTTACGGTAGGCCAGAATTATATAAATAGATAAAAAAATAATGAATATATACATATACGGTGTATATACAGTAATTTTGGCAGGGAAATCACAAAATATACGGTCATATACGGTGTATATACACGATTCTGGCTAACCCTATTGTTTTTACACCACCCACCTCCATGGCCATGTTGCGGTACTTGCGCACAAGCCCCTCGTGCACGGTGCCCCAGTTGGCCTTTGAAGGCCCACCATTGGCCAGGCTGCCAAGGAGACGGTGGGCGAGCAAGGGCAGGCGATGGCTGAAGCCCTCCACCTTGATTTCAATGCCTGTGTGTGTGTTGTGTAGGTGCGTGCATGTAAGGCAATGGCTGGAGCCCTCCACCTCGATTTTAATGCCTGTGTTTGTGTTTTGTAGGTGTGTGCATGTAAGGCAATGGCTGGAGCCCTCCACCTCAATTTCAATGCCTGTGTGTGTGATGTGTACTTGTGTGTGCATGTGTCTTATGTACGTGTGTGCACGTGAAGTGGTGACTTATTATTTTCCAGCTTTGATCCTGATGCCTCTGCGAGACTGTGTGTAATTGTATTGTCATGTGTATGCTTACTACTTACGTGTGTTACCGTATGCAAGTGTGAGAGAATGCGGGGTCAGGAAGCTGTGCATTACCACAGATGCGACCAATCGGTGTGCGTAGCCTTTTAATGTGCGTTGAGCATTTCCCCCTGTTGCTCCAACTGTAGCCTTGTGTATGCGCAAGCGTGTGTGTATATGTGTGTGTGTGTGTGTTTGTGTGTGTGTGTGTGTGTGTAAAGGCAGGCACGTGTGTGTGCAGGGGCAGACGCTGAAGCGTTACCCATGAGTTCAACGAATCAATTGCCTGTGTGCATAACACACAGGCAGGGGGTGACAGAATGTTCTGTACTCAGTACTTTGATACCTAGGTGTATTTTTGTAAATCTTGTAACCTTGATACCTAGGTGTATTTTTGTAAATCTTGTAACCTTGATACCTAGGTGCATGAGCGGAGAGCACCTGTAAGGTCCACACCTGCCATACTCTCTGTTGAATGTGCGTCGTACCTAAAGTATAGCACCTACAGTAAATAAGCACGAAAGCACAAAACGCACAGCACGCAGGCATCCAAGAAACACATATGCACATGTACACTTTGGTACACACAAACATCATGTACCTGCCATTCCTTCTGGAGAAGTGTGGTAGTGCAGGCCCGCTACGTCAGCAAGGTAGGTGTCCTCATTCAGCACGTCATCTAGAAGCCTGGACGGGTAAGAAAAGATGAAATAGGCATAGGAATTACGTCAGCAAGGCAGGTGTCCTCATTCAGCATGTCATCCAAAATGGATGAGAGACAGTGTTTCGATTAACCGCGACACGTCTCTTAGTGTCGCATTTTGGCCATTTTGGGTAAGACACAGCGACGCCCGGCAGGCTACCTCAGCAGCAGAGTCCCTAAGGACCATCGCCAGTACTTTGAAGAGCGGGAGGGGGTATGGTTAAGTGCTAGCCATGCATGTGGCAAGCCCAAAAGCAGGGAAGCAGGGAGGAAGTGCTCATCATGCTGGACAAAAAGGATAAAATTGACTCGCACCTGGGCCTGAAGGTGCGCAAGACCAAAAGGCAGAAGGTTCATGAGATGCAGCTGGGAAAAGCAGCAGGCCCGGTTTGACACCGCTATGTGCATACCGCTTGCTCTCTGGAGGAGAGTATGTGGGCAAGCCTGCTGCGTCCTTTTGGCACACTGGCAGCAATAGCGTCGAGCTCAAATGCAGCATTAGCAATTGGCTATCCTTGGCCAACATAGCACTAGTGCAAGTGTTTGGCTCAGTGGAGGAGGAGCGGCTCTTCAGCAAGCTTGCCTTCATCAAGGAAGAGAGGCGGAACCGCTTGCTGTCAGATCACTTGAACGCATGCCTTGTGCTTGCAACCCAGCGCATGTGGGCGTTTAGGGACTTTTCCTTCTTGCGAGCAGTGCAAAAGTGGTTTGAAGCAATAAAAAGGCGCACAGCAGCTCATTCACAGCAGCGGCGGCGGGATCCAGAATTGATGGAATTTAGTGAAGGACGCGGAGTAGAGACTTAGGGGGGGAGGGAGAAAAAGGGTTCAACAAATTTACAAACTTATTACAGTATCCAGTATTTATATAGAACTCGGATACATTATTCATTCACATCACACATGCCAAAATCTTGGCAGCTTTTCTGGGGGTAAATATTCAGTAGCTACCCTCTTGTTCAGCAAAAGCACCCTGTGCAGCCATATGGCTACATATAGCCTGTGTAGTACATGTAGCCTGTGTAGTACATATAGCCTGTGTAGTACATATAGCCTGTGTAGTACATATAGCCTGTGCAGTACATATAGCCTGTGTAGTACATATAGCCTGTGTAGTACATATAGCCTGTGTAGTACATATAGCCTGTGCAGCCAATTGGCTACACACCCAAAAACCTTAATAGAAACACTGATGAGAGAAACGATGTGAAGATGATGTGTTTTTCACTTTTAAAACAACTGGGCACTTCAAGACATCAGCATGCAAGGGATGGATTTACACAGCTCAGTTTGGCCTTGTCTGAAAAACAATCGAGCTGAGGTGCGCACCTTTGAGGGCGGTTTTTGTGGTTTTGTTGGGAGCAGAGGTATATAGCACAGAGCGCAGGAAAGCGTACGACGAACGTCAACATTACTTAGCACAGAGCGCAAGAAAGCATACGACGTACGTCAACATTACTTAGCACAGAGCACAGGAAAACGTACAGCATGCGTCAGCATTATTTGACCCCTCCGAAACGTACCTGATCATGAGGTGTGTGAGGGCCACAGCCTTAGGGCTGGTCCCTAACACAGGTGAGGACAGACGGAGGTACATGACCACACGAGGGGTGGAGAAGGCACGGTCCAGCTTGTGCCACACACGCAAGCCTGCATGGAAGGTGTGCACGTGCCATGCATAATTACCACAAAGCCTGGGAGGCAATGCAAAGGTGCAATATGACCACACGAGGGTGGAGGAGGCAGAGTGCAACTTGTGCCACACACACACACACACACACACACTCCAGCGTGGAACGTGCGCGCTATGCGCATGCCTTTTGTAAGAATATGCATAGGTACACACACACAAGACAACGGCTGAAACAGATTATAAAGAGCTTTAAAACTTTTGTCAAAGTCCTTTTGCAAAAGCTACAAGGTAAAATCGATACAAACGCTATGCACGTACACACACATACAAGAACACACACACAAACACACACACACAACACACAAACCTGGGGCATCATGAATGAGTGAAGGAGGCATGGCCAGCACCAACGGCAGCTTCAGAGCATCAGCCAGGTCCTTGCATGCAGCTGCTTCTGATGCAGCCTCTGCCGCTGCGTCCCACGCCACTGCATGTGCTGTGCTGGCAGCGGATGCTTCTGCCACCTGGATGTGTGTATAGTATTTATATGTGCGTGCTTATGTATGTGTATGTGCATGTGTGTGTGCGTGTGTGTGTGTGTGCGTGCGCATGCACAAGTTTGTGCTAGAGAGCGTGTGCGTGGCTGTCTGGGCATGCATGCACGTGCGCCTGCATGCACGTGCATGTGTGCATGTGAGTTTGCACGTGCGTACGTGTGTATGTCATGCGTGTGCAACTTTGAGTGCGTGTTTTATTTGCGTGTCTTTGATATTTGTGTGTCTTTGAATGTATGCATGCACATTTGCTTTTGCACGTGTTTGCCAAGATATAATGGATACACAGCCAGCACGAGTACAAACTGTATGCAAATACGACTCCAACAATAATTATCCCACACATACAAGCAAATACACACATAAAAACATACGTTCATGCACACATATGGTACACTCACCTCTGCATGGCTAGGTGCCATGGCTGCTGCGGCGCCCGCTCCAGCAGCAGCTGAAATTCCTGCAGCCTATATCCATGAATGCAATGAGGGGAGATGGGCGTCAGAGCAAAGCAGTGTAAATTGACTTGTGATTCGGAATGAACAGGGTTGGCCAGAACCATATATATATATATATATATATATATTTATTTATATTTATATATACATATATGGTGTATACACGGTATTTTTGGCAGGAGATTCACCAAATATACGGTCATATACAGTGTATATGTACGGTTCTGGCCAGCCTTAGCTATCAAACCTCTGGCCTAGATGTCCTCTCTGCTTTTTAGCACGGTGTGTGGTCTGTTTTCATGGATATGATGGAAAGGGGTGGGCGGCAATGATTATAAAAAGGCATAATCTAGTCTAGACAAGTTGCTTTGCCAACGGACCAGTTTTGAGTTACCAGCTTCATGAAAGGTGCAGTTTCCGCTCATTAATTGTATGGCTGCAAAGCTGGTCTGAACCGATCCTGTGCTTTCCTGTCTTATCTGCAAAGCTATATCCAGCTGTCACAATGCTTTTGCGAGTGCTGGTGTTGGTGTTGGCAAATCTCTCCGTGATTTAGGGGGGGGGAAGTGTGTAACAGCCTACCTGTGCAGAAGCTGCGGTTGGTTGCAAGTTCTTCACGTCTGAGGGGTGGCCTGATGTGCGGGCACGCTTGTAGGGCGTGCCTGAGGGCATCTCCAGTTCAGCGGCGGCTGCAACTATGGAGTCAGCCTGCTGCTGGGCGTGCTGCATTTGGTAATACAGAGGTGAATAAAGAGGGTGACTCAATCAGATCATATGGCATCTCAATCTCAGCGGCGGCTGCAACTATGGAGTCTGCCTGCTGCTGGGCGTGCTGCGTTTATGGTAGTGAAGTGGTAAGAAGGTGCGCTTAGAGATGGTTTAACTTAGGTGGCTGCAGGCACAGGGTACAGGGGCTGCAATGCATGCATGATGTGTAGCAGGGTGTAATGCATGCATGATGTGTAGCAGGGTGTAATGCATGGAGGAGGGGCTGTAATGCATGCGTGATGTGTAGCATGATGTGTACAGGGGCTGCAATGCATGCATGGTGTGTAGCAGTGGACGTAAGTACGCATGTCTGCAGGCAGTTGGTTCTCAGCAGTCACACTTCTAGCTAGCAGTTGCACTTCTTGGCTGAAGGCCTTCTTTGTAAACATCGTAAACCTTGCAAACTGAAGGCAACTGGATCTCAGCGGCAGCTGCCTTTCATGGTGCCTGTCTGCCTGCTGCAATGCATGACATGCTAAAGTGGTTGTAGTTGCGCGTGTTTGAAGGCATCTGGATCTCAGCGGCAGCTGCCGTCTTGGTGCCTGCCTGCCTGCTGCAATGCATGACATGCTAAAGTGGTTGTTGTTGCGCGTGTTTGAAGGCATCTGGATCTCAGCGGCAGCTGCCGTCATGGTGCCTGCCTGCCTGCTGCAATGCATGACATGTTAAAGTGATTGTAGTTGCGCGTGTCTGAAGGCATCTGGATCTCAGCGGCAGCTACTGTCAAGGAGCCTGTCTGCTGCTGGGCGTGCTGCACTTGTTAATGCAGAGGTGAATGAGGAGGGTGACTTAATTTGAGCATAAGGCATCTTCAGCTCAGCAGTATTGTTATTATGGAGTTTGCCTGCTGCAATTTATGACGTCTAATCCTGGTTGCAGTTGCGCGTGATCGAAGGCACACCAGTCGTTGCATATAAGAGTCTGCATGCTGCAGAGCGTGCTGACAACCAAGGTATGGAATACACACATAACAACCACAGCAATATGTACCAAGGGGAATTGAGGAAAAGGCGGCAGGTAGTGCTTGGCTGTGAAACCTAGACAAATTGTGCAAGCACATAACAATTAGGAGTACCAAGTAATTGAAGAGCACCTGTGTGGATGGGGGGTGCCCACAGCAAGGGAGTGGTGGCAGCAGGTGGCATTAATGCAAAGACAGATAGACAGAAGAACGGTCTCTAACAAATAAGCACCGAGTTGATGGGGCAGTGCTTGCTGGGTGTGGGCAAGAGATGGTGGCAGCAAGGGTGGTGGTGAACTAATGAACCAGCAGCTGAAAAAATACGTACCTGTGTTACATGGGGGGTTGGCTGCTGGGCGTGGGAATGGTGGCAGCAAGGGTGGCGGTGGCCCGGGGGCCGTTTGATGGTGAAGTTGGTGGGGATGTAGGGGTTTGGGGGCGGCAGGTTGAGGCTCGCACAGGGGGGGGCGCAAGTCCATGAGCGGCACATCTCGTCTGGTACCTGGTGTGTGTGTTTACGTGTGTGTTTATGTTATGTGTGTGTTTGTGTGTGTATGTGTGTGTGCATGCACGTCTGCATGTGTGTGCGTGCGTGTGTGTGTGTGTATGTGTGTGTGAGAGTGTGTGTGTGCGCGCGTGCGTGTGTGCACGTGCATGTGTGCACGTGTGCATGTGTGTGCGTGTGTGTATGTGTGTGTGTGTGTGTCACAGAAATGCTACCTACCACCACACTGTCTCTGCTTCTGTTTAGGATGCTTGTTTATAAATTTACCTGGTCCTTCTATTCTCAAAACACACTGAATTTCAAGCTCCTTTTGCCTTCCCTTTTATCAAAACTTTTCAGGACCTGCTAATGTTTTAGACCCAACACGTCCCTGGTTGAATCTGGATCCCTCTACACATCTGTGTTTCCTTTTACCCCCTCACCTGGACCCATGTGCTTTCCATGTTGAACCAGGGCTCCGTTTCCACAGTGACTTTGGAAGCACTAGACTGCAAAAGACCTGTGCATGTTGTTGTGTGGAGCATGCCTGTGCGTGGAGCGGAATATTGTTGTGTATGCATGCCTGTGCGTGGAGTGGTGAGTTGTCGTTGCATATGCATGCTTGTGCATGGAGTTGTTTATTATTGCGTATGCATGCATGCTTGTGCGTGAAGTGGGAAGCTGTCGTTGCATATGCATGCTTGTGCATGGAGTGGTTTGCTGTTGTTGCATTTGCATGCATGTGCATGATAGAAGTAGTGGAAAAGCCAGTTGAGGAGGAAACATTAGGAGTCTCTTACTTGAACTTGAGCCATGCGCTACAACGATACAACAGTGGATCCTTTTCCTTGTTTAATATGGGGAGTGGTTTCCACTGCCTCATTTAGTTTTCCTTTACTTTTGCATGCGCTACAAAGATGGTCTCTGTTGTCCCCTCCTGTTCTGCTTGCTGGTGCAGACTTTAGCGCTCACGAGGTCTTTTGGTGCTTGTGAGCAGGTTGGCCAAAAATGTACACCCACACCTAATATGACTATATATGGTGATCCTCCTGGTTGTTGTGCTGATTCTATTGCTTTGCAGTGACAGTGATTTGCTAAGACATGCTAAAAATACCGTACATACACCGTACATATGTATAAGTACATTTGTATGGAGTGTGGTGTCAGGTTCAGCGTCTGGAGGGCTGTAGACTGCAATATTACATACTCATGATTAGGGTTGGCCAAAACCGTATATATATACACCGTATATGACCGTATATTTGGTGATCTCCCAGCCATTAATACCGTATAAACACCGTATATGTATGGTTCTGGCCAACCCTACTCATGATCAATCACTATAATCATTTTTCTATCTTCAAAAGGTCGAGGGGCTCAAAAAACGACATACAAGACAAAGCACAAAAATTATAGAATGAGCTGTAGGGTGTCATCGACCTTCCAACCATATGCGTATTTCTCGCTGTATGAGCTACACAGCAACGCTCTGAACCCACCTGTCTGGGGAGGTTCTTGCTGCATGAGCTGCGCTTTCAGTGGCTCGTAGGCCTTGGTCAGCAAGTCAAGGCGGTAGCTGGAGTGGCTGGGGTGCAAGCAGTCGTTGAGCAGGGAACTGATCTGCAAAGTCAAAGCGGGCGCATGAGGGGGTTTAAGCAGTGGGAACGATAGGCAGAAACAGAGGGCTTTTGCAGGGGGTTTGAGCAGGGAATGGATCTGCAAAGATACAGAGGGCACTTATGGAGCTCCAAGCAGTGGGAGTGATAGGCAAAAACAGAGAGGTTGTGCAGGGAGTTTGAGCAAGGAATTGATCTGCAAAGATGCAGCAAGCATTTTTCATGTATGGGTGGTGTGCCTTATCTACAGACGTATGTAGGCTTGCATACCACTGCACTTATAAGCACACATACATAAAACACGCCCACATGCGCGCACACCTACACACGCACACCCACCAGCTGTGGGTCGTAGTGCTGGTGTAGGTACTCAGACACTATGACGTGCTCTGGGGGGAACAGATGCAGCACAGCTGCAAGACGAGTGCACATGTCCATCCCGTCTTCTTCCTCCTGCAGCAATGAAAAGGAGAGCATCGATGTTTGGCAGATGTGCCTTCTGCAGCACTTGTAATAACTACAATGCTTGACAGGCGTTCCTCCTGCAGCACTATAAAAACTGATCAATCAAATGCAATCATTTACACCTTTCCAATGTTTCTAATCAGAGGTTTCTTCTTGGACTTCTCAACTGATGAGTCTTGAACTGCCCCCTTGCATCTAAATGCTTATTGCTGCTCCTAGCTTGTGCTAGCGATGACCATATGAAACAAGAACAGTAAAGCAATGACCAGAAAACAAGCACAGTGCCTGGCAAAAATACAGCAGTATGAAGAACAGCTCACCATGAACATGAACTTCATTTCGGCCATGCTCTTGAGCTCTTTCCATATCCACTGCTGTGGACCTGTGTGTTGCGTGTGTCAAGCGTTAAGCTAGTATGTGTCTGTGTCAGCGTTTGGTGGTGGGCAAAACCACATATGGATGGCACAAGCAAGTGTGATGCCAGATAAGCCAGGAAAATAGGTGTGCGAGTGTTACCTGTTTCGCAAAGGCAAGCTTAAACCACCTTCTGATTCAACTTCAATCACTAAGTGCGTATCTGACACAACTGATTTCCAAATGGATGGCACAAGCAAGTGTGATGCCAGATAAGCCAGGAAGATAGGTCTGCGAGTGTTACCTGTTTCGCACAGGCAAGCTTAAACCACCTTCTGATTCATCTTCAATTACCCACTAAGTGCGTACTTGACACAACTGATTTCCAAAAGTGTGAATCATTACAGCATCACAGTACCCACCCTGGTTCCTGAGCATGTTGAGGTAATTGAACATCAGCTCCACAGCCGCCAGACCAAATCCCTCCCCCGCATTCAGCCCCGCGTCCGTCAGCGTGATGGTGATGCCAAACAGGTAGCAACCCGTGTTCTGGCTGTAGCCGTCCCCGTCCACACCGGCACTCAAGTCTGTTGCCCAACCTTTTGCCTGTTGTGTAATGTTACATACCGTACTGCGCTTGGTTGTTTTGCGAGTAATTAAATAATTAGTACGGCCCCTCGCAATAAATCAAGCCGAAAAAGAATTAAAAAAATTTGGACCTCGCCAAATTTTGACTTTAAAAAGGCCATTTTTTTGGCAGGAACCTGCAGGTCTTGGGTTCGACCCTGCCAAAATACACTTTTTGCTTTTCGCCCCGAACTTTTTGCTGTTTCAACTGCGGGTGACGGAAGGATTCCAAATCTTCTAATGGATGTAGGCACTGAACAGAGAGGATAGCACAGGAAAAGCTTGCAAAATACCTTAACTTCTGAGGGAGCCTTGCAAAGCTTAATGCTCGCAAATTAATTATTGTAATTATATTGGCACCTCGCAATAAGTAGGCCTCGCAATACTAAGAGCGCAGTACGGTATACTCTTCAAATGTCAAGACCGGTACCTCAGACTTAAACGTCTATTTTACATTGGTATCAAAGCTGTCTGTAGGAAAAGGAGGTCCTATTTCAGGTTCTGTGTCAAGTGGTTGTTACCAGTACAAGTAAAAACAAATCTATGGCTGTAATGCCAAACAGGTGGCGCCCTGGCTGTAGCTATATCTATTACTTTTGTACTCATCACAATGTAGTTTCAATGATCCCTCATCTGCCTGTAAGGCGCAGTGAGCACGCAGCTGTTAAAAATGACCCAGCCCCTCACAAGTTATCTTTGAACTTTAGAATACAAATTCGAAAATCCTAACCCAACGCACCTTGAGCAGGGACAGCAGAGACCCAGGTCCCTCGTGGCCCACCAGGTGAGAAATGTATTGCTCGGCCTTGACTTTGTAGTGAGGGGTGAGGCACGGCAACTGGAAGGTGGCCACTACCTCGTGTGTGTCCCTCACAGCCGGTAGCACGTACAGGGTGCGGCCCTGTGTGTGCTGGTGTGCGCACGTGTGTTTATGCGTTCGTATTTGTGTGTGTGTGTGTGTGTGTGTGTGTGTGTGTGTGTGTGTGCGTGTGTTTGTGTGTGTGTGTGTGTGTGTGTGTGTGTGCGCACGTGTGTGTTCATTTGCGTCTATGTGCGTTTATATGTATGTATGGTTGCATAAGAAGGAGAGAGAAGGCAATCGTATGCCATGTTTAAGCAAATATATTTGGTTGGTATGAAGGACACGGGCTGGCAGCCTGAAGTGTGCAGACAAGGGAGGGTTGGGAAAAAAGCAAATAACGACAACAGAAATGTTATGTAGTTTCAGACAAATACACGTTTTGCCAAAGCAAGAAAATACCTGTGTCCCTCTACTCACGTTATTAATAATTATTAATAAGCAATAAAATGGGCTCGTGTTTTAGGAGGATTCCAAGTCCAAGTTTATTAGCAGAGCGAAGTCCAAGTTTATTAGCAGAAGGGCTGTAAACAACTTTTAGCATCCACTGAGTTACTGTTCGCAAGCCATACTCTAACCTGTAGACCTCCTAGTACCGGGCATCAAACCAAAAATAGTTGCCCAAAACAGCACTGTTATGGTAAATTGCCTCGTCAAACTGCTGCCCCCCTTGATCTTTCAACTTGAGCAAACAATTACAGTAGTGTTGTGTTCACAGCATTGTAATGGGCCTTAATCGACCACCCCGCTTCTTCATTCTTCATTTGTAAGACTGTGTGGTGCCTCAGCGGCAGATTTACAGCACTATAGTGGACCTTGTTATGCTGCATCAGGACCAGAGGCCTACCTCGAACGGCATACCCATGCCAGTGAATGTGGGCCTTGGGCCCTTCCCTGTTGGCAGGCCTTGGAAGATCTCCTGCACCCAAGCCTGTGAGAAAGGGAAAAGGGCATGACAGCAGGAAAAAGGCAGCACTTGCGATGCAGCATGACGGGCACAACATGATGTAGGCCGCAATGAAACAGCATGGCAGCCGTAGTGCACACACAATTTTCACACACACGTACACACACACGCACACACAGTCTCTTGCAGAAGGAGGAAGGCAACATTTGCGGTACAGCGTGATGCACGCAAGGGCACGAATGTTGTAAGCTGCAATGAAACAGCATGCCAGCTGTAGTGCACACACACGCGCACACACAGCCTCTTGCACGTTAGAGAGGAACAAGAAAGAAGGCGGCAATAGTGACATGTTGTATGAATAGAGTTGGCCAGGTCTGTAACAAATTATACCATTTGCACAGGCATACTCTTAAAGTCAACAAGATGTTGATGCTACTCCTAAACTCAACAATTTATATGATGAAAGTATTGCCACCAGTACCATCAAATGGGATGGAACGCAAGAAAAAACAGTGCAGCACATGCATACAGCACAGAAGGAGTTAAACCTATCCAATACCGAAGATGTGGCTTCTTTACCGCATTCATTGCTGTGTATCAGGGTTGTTCAGTTCGGGGTTCGTTCAAAAGTTTGGGTTTGCGAACTTTTACACATATTTACGAACCCTAAAAGTGCTGTTCGCGAGCTATTAAAAGTTCATCCAACTTTATGCTTTTTCCATATTTTTCATGTTTTTTTGTGTACTGGTAAAATATAATACATGAATCTGAGACAATTCAAGCATGTTTTGGACAAGTATGACCACAGAGACCAGCAAAACCCTTCATTTTCAACTTTGCACATCAAACTGCTCAAACAGTTTGAGGGTTCTAGAACTTTCACGAGCATTATTGAACCCTTGCACCCAAAACAACGAACTGAACAACCCTGGTATTAATTAATTTCCTAGAACATATTAGCAGTATTTAGGTGCTGGCACCTTGGCGCTCTTTCCCTGAATCACGCTGGGCGAGTTATCACTACCAGCGTAGCCTTTGTCCCTTCTCTTCATTAGCATTAGCATGTTTGCGTCTCGTGTAGCCTTTCCCTTTATTGCAGCTTTTAGTGCATGCATGCAGTGAGCAATACATTTTATGCAGCGACATTTATACAAAGCACACTTAAAATCTCACCTGCATCTCGTCAAGCAAAAAAAAGAAAATAGAAAGCACACTCAAGCTCTTACCTGCACCTCATCAAGCGTTTCCCCCCCCAGCAGCACCAAAGACATGCGCTCTGCACAGTAGTGCTGCCTGCGCCGATCAAACAAAAAACATTATACATAGGGTGGCCCAAACCGTACATGGGATTTCCATATACTGTATATACGCCGTATATGACCGTTCATACGCCGTATTTCCGTATTTACCGTATACGAGGGAAAATGAATTCACTCAGAATTAATTCATAGGGGGTCATTTTGCAGCTCTTGAAGAGCTGAATACGCATGATCCAATCTTTTATACCCAAATAATGAATGGTTAGGGAGTTAGGCCTGCTTCAAGCCAAAAAGACCCAAAAAAAGCCTTTTCCAGTGCAAAAGGGAGTTCAACTACCATAACCACCAATAAAACTATTTATCAATGCAAAAAACATGCATTTATAGAAAAGGGAAGGGAAGAAAGAGCTCGGTAAGAAGAGGCACGAGAAAATAATATGACCAAAAGGAGCAAAAAGGACTGCTGTTGCTGGGATTCGAATCCTGCACCACCTGCAAGTACGGTCCATATACGGCGTATACACGGTTACGACCGTACATACGGCGTATATATACGGTAGGCCAAAACCAATATACGGTCATACGGATACGGATACGGTGGGAAATTTTCATTTACGGATACGGTTATACGGCGTATCTGGATACGCCGTACTTCCGTATGTACGATTCTGGCCAACCCCATAAGGGGTTGATAACAATCTTGGGCTTGCTTACGTCTGGTGTCCAACACTCCAACTACTCAGCATGATGATAAAACAATCCCAAGTACTAACAACGGGACGGCCTACACCTATATGCTTGAGGTTAGACAGAACCAGATTCTGTGTACACCTATCAAGCTTGCAGCAGAAATCTCTATAGATAAGAACAGCCACAAACGGTGTGCTAAATCCCCCATATTAAGGGCCACACACGGTGCTACATTGTATGTATGACAAACCCTACCACTCATACCACACCCTCTGTTCCTCATTTGCAATATTCCAGCGCTGCCTTTTGCACTCACGTCGCACCCTCTGCCACCTTTGTTTTACACTAGCAATATTCCAGCACCGCCTATCGCACTTCTACTCCAGCTCAGATCCATCGTGTGTTGGAGGGAAATTTACACTGGCCAACCATCCAAGTGTAAAAGGGCAATACTCCAGCACCGCCTCCCGCACTCAAATTGCACCCTCTGCCACCTCTGTTTCTCACTTGTAATATTCCAGCACCGCCTCTCGCACGTTGATGCCTGCGGCTGCGGGCTGATCCCACAGGCTGAGCTTGTTGCCCCAAGTAAATTTTCGGTATACGTGATCTGGCTTTGCCTGCAAAAATGATGTTGTGTTAGTGTTTGTGAGAACACTAGCTGTGCGTCTACAAATATTTGCGGTACACGGGGTCTGGCTTTTCCTGCAATAATGTCTTTGCGTCAGTGTTTGTGAGGGCACTAGCCGTGTGTCTGCAAGTATTTGCGGTACAATGGGGCTGGCTTTGCCTGCAATAATGTCTTTGCGTCAGTGTTTGTGAGGGCACTAGTCGTGCGTCTGCAAGTATTTGCGGTACACGGGGTCTTGCTTTGCCTGCAATAATGTCTTTGCGACAGTGTTTGTGAGGGCACTAGCCGTGCGTCTGCAAGTATTTGCGGTACACGGGGTCTGGCTTTGCCTGCAATAATGTTTTTGCGACAGTGTTTGTGAGGGCACTAGCCGTGCGTCTGCAAGTATTTGCGGCACACGGGGTCTGGCTTTGCCTGCAATAATGTTTTTGCGAGAGTTTTTGTGAGGGCACTACTTAAAATGCATTTGTCATTGCTGCTGTAAAGGACTCATAGGACGTTTATTTTTAAGAGCATAAGACTGCCTTTTATAACAAAGCTTACCAAACCATGCTCACACACACACACACACACACACGCACGCACGCACGCACGCACACACACATACACACAGCAATGTGTGCTGGTTAACTGATGGCAAACGAGGGTCACTGTTTGTACCCACCAGTGTGACATACGAGCATCACCACACTCCAGCCTAGCTGACTGTGTGACACATGAGCATCACCACACTCCAGCCTAGCTGGCGGTGTGACAAAACGAGCATTGCCACAATCCCTGTAGCTAGCCTGCACCACAGCTTGGCCACAACAATGCGCATGAAGATGGCAAACACCGACTGCATACAGTTTAAACCACGAGCTGTCACAGCACCCGTTGCCCCCCCAAATTTACATTTTGAAGATCCTGCGCACTACACGCACAGCCTCTCACTCACAGTGTGGCACATGAGCTGCGCTGCACGGCATCCATCGTCCTGGATGATCCCAGCAAACTCAGAGTCAACGGCTTGCACCTCCCGCTCCAAGCTGGTCTCCGCACACAAGGGCGCAATGAAGAACTGTGTGTGCGAGTGTTTCAGTGTACATACAGATATTTATGTATAGTGTGTGTGTGTGTGTGTGTGGGTATCACAGCCCAAGGCTTGCACCGCACGCTCAAAGCTTATCTCAGCACACAGGCCTGCGATAAAGCAATGCGATGTGTTGCATTGGTATGAGTATGCGTAGACGCACGTGCGTGTTTGAGTTAATGCGTTTGGGACAGCCTGAACATCGCACTTCAACCTGGTCTCATTTAATAGGAGGATAACAGGACATTTGCATGCATCTATGAATGGCAACATGACTTTTGAGGAGGGAGAACAGAAAGACAGAGCTGTTGGCAAGAAACAGATAAGGCACACATACAATAATACTAGTAGAGAACAGCTCAGGTCAACCGTTCCTGTTCGATAAGTCAGCTGCAAATAGTGGAACTCAAGTGGTCAGAGAATCGAAGGCATCAGAATATTGAGTACATCACTACGACTTAGGCACGCTGTAATTTAAGTGCCCTCGTACGCAGTTCCACACATTGCTACTGTTGTGCGAACCTGCGCAAAGCGGTCCAAGGCTCCCTTCAAGTCCTTGGGGCTGACATCGAAATGGTAGTTGGTGGTCTCCTGGAAAGGGGGAACAACGGATTTGTTGAACAGGAAAAAAGAACACACTCCCACCCACCCGCACAGTCAGCAACCCACACCCACATCCGCACCCACATCAACATCCATACCCACACAATTGCACACAAGTATACCAGCCATGGGTGTATATATATTTGTTCTGTTTGTGGTTGGCAAGTTACCAATCAGGAATGATATGTATGTTTGCAGAAAATTGTGCAGGGTTTGGGGCTTTTCAGCTGGATTTGAGATGCAGCCGATGCGTGCAGGGTACCCGGCCGCCAGGTGCAAAGCAACTCACGCACACCTCCACATAACACACAAAGGAGCGGGTTTCACAATGATCGCTCACGGACATTGTTAGGTGCAGCACGAGAGCACAGCCTGACCCCATAAGCGTGGTCTGTGGCCTGAGCCCACAACAGTGGCGTAAGCCCACAACCGAGCTGGCCTAAGCCCACAACTGTGGCCTAAGGTTTATAACATAGCTGAAGCACCCTCAGCCCTGTATCCTCTAGGATATAACGCACCAGCTCTGTAAAGGCATTGGACGAGCCTCCGTGCTTGGTCAGGTAGTCATCGTACTCGTTCTCATCCGGATACTTGGCACTGCCCATGAAGAGCATGTGCTCCAGGTAGTGGGACAGCCCCTGTCGTTTGATTGTGGAACGTGAAAAAGTGGAGGGCACAGAGAGGAGCACTTGCAAGCTTGATGACAAGTACTGAATTGCTTCTTTCTTTGCCTAGGTGTCCAAACTAAGCTAGACTATCCTTGGGGGGGG
>Ga0307942_1002002_pt1 | contig 16490 bp, 16 predicted proteins | sample OrgLakmetagen175_FD_201846 | JGI IMG/M metagenome (GOLD analysis project Ga0307942, IMG submission 201846) | Saline water microbial communities from Organic Lake, Antarctica - #175 | ecosystem: Environmental > Aquatic > Non-marine Saline and Alkaline > Saline | place: Antarctica: Organic Lake... | reverse complement strand
AATTTGCGTGCAACCCTCCGCGTATGTTTTCTGTACTCTTTCTTTGTATCCTGTAAATCCTCTCTACCGTCCCTCAAAGAGCGTAAAAAATCCCTTCTCTTTCTCCTGCATTCATCATCAAACCAAGAAGCCTTTCTGGCTCCAGCTGCCACCCTTTGATTCTTCCGATACAAAACGCAAGGCAAAAACTTCCCCATACCAGAAGTGCAAGGAGCTGAAATAATCATAGCCCGTAAATAGTTGTTGGCTGCTTCTACGTCCTTTATCTCAATAGCCTTCATAAAAGAATTGTGGCCTTCAGTATTGTTTCCAAGATGTTCAGCGTAATGAGGTGCTTTGTTAGGGTTCCACTTCAATATGTGCTTCGGACAGCCACCGTGACAAACATGCTGAGGCTCAAGAATCATATCAGCTCCTGTCAAACCACTCTGTCTTGCTTTGAAACACGCAAACTTCTTAAATTCATTCAGCAAGCCTTTCATTGCATGCCTCCTTTAAAAATACAGCTCCAAACAACCTAAAATTGAAAAGTTGTGTCCCTCACTGTAGGCCCTTTTCAGCCCCCCATGCACACCATGCCAGATAAAAATGGTCCGTTCTTGAACCAACATTTCTCAGGAATTATATTTTATAGAATTAATATCATTGGCAGTGAAGATGCCATCGCAAACGCCGAAAAGCACGACCCCACCCTTCGGAATTTTTATTATAAATCCGTACCAGTCGTACCGTACCGTACCGTACGTACCGTACCATACTATAGTACGACGTACGATGCGGGTCCGTACGAGCGTACGCGACAACACTGTTTAGCGTTATAGGCTCTTAAACAAACAGAGAGAGAGAGAGAGAGAGAGAGAGAGAGAGAGAGAGAGAGAGAGAGAGAGAGAGATAAGCATAGCATTTGCTTGATGTAAAGCTGCCTGGTATTTTCAAAGGGCCTGGAATTGAACCCAAGTCTACGCTTGGCTACTTGGAAGGGTTAAACTGGCCACACCTGTTCTGGCCGCGCAATGCCAAGTTTCCTGTTTATCCGGCATCCGGCGTCAAGGACCAGGTCAGTGCTTAGACACGGAAAAATCCCGGAAGTCCAGGAATTTTGGGCCTGTCCCTCACACACATCTACGAAGTCACAAGTACACAGTCACAGACATGCGAGCATGCAGGCATGCAGGCATCTACGAAGTCACAGGCACACAGCCGCATGCATGCAGGCATGTACGACCAGGAAAAACATGTACAGCCATTGCGGCTGCATCTAATGGATTTGAAAAAAACGGATATGAAAGTATACAAAGCTCTAGGTGAATAATCCGCAAAACAAATGCATATAATAATTTTGGCAACGTTGATAACCCTCTTTGGTGGAAAGTGTGATGACTGTGACAATGTTTGTTTTTGCCTGCCTTAGGGTTAGGTATAGAGAACCCCTCTACTCCATACTACGTTTTAAACGTATGGAAAAATATGTCTCTGACATACCTGCTATGATCAGATACCCACATATTTTTGTGATGTTTTATTTATTTGCGGGAGGGCCCCACAGAAATCTTGTATGTTTAGCTTATGCCTCCCGAACGGTTTGGGCAGTACGGTATGATACGTCACATTTTGTCACACATTACAGCCAGGCACTTAATTACACGTAGCAGGGCAGGAAGGTTTCAGTCAAGCACGAGCAGTAGCAATTTTGAAGTCACTCAGCCAAGCACACAGCAGTAGCAGCTTGATGAAATCTGGCACTCAGCCAAGCGTATCAAGGCAGGAGCTGCTGGAGCTCAGCCAAGCATCAAGCAAAAGCTTACCACCCGTTCTTGATAAAAAGTTGAATCTGTTCATGACAATGTCAAGGCGACTCACTTTCTTCGCGTGTGAGCTGGTGTGCACTCCCACTCGCCTGGCCCGCACGGCCCCCCCGAGCATCTGCGCAGCAAGGGCAAGAAGTCCTGAACTGAGTCATGACAATGATTGTCACATGTTTTTTTTCTATCCAGGCACTGACGCAGCACAAAGCAGGTATCTCAAAGTCTGGCAATCAGCCAAGCACGCAGCAGGAGCAGTTTGATGAATTCTGGCACTCAGCCAAGCGTATCAGGGCAGGAGCAGCTTGTTAATTGACTGCGCGGAAGCATGGCATCGGACAGCACGCTCAAAATCCCTTGAACCACACTGTAATAGCGTTTTGCCATGTATTACAGAATGATGTGATATGACACATCATGTCACAGGCACGTAATTACACATAGCAGGGCAGCAAATATTTAGCCAAGCACAAACAAGAGTAGCTTTAAATGTCCGACACTCAGCCAAGCACGCAGCAGGAGCAGCTTGAATTATTTCTGGCACGTAGACAAGCACATCAAGGCAGGAGCAGCTTATTGATCAAGTGTGCGGAAGCATGGCATTGGGCAGCACTCTCAATTCCCTTTATCTACACTGTTGCAGTGTTACGACATGTATTACATTGTGATGTGATACATCACACATTGTCACACATTACAGCCAGGCGCTTAATTACACATAGGTCAGCAAAATTTAAGCGTTCATCAAACCCACAGTGAGCGACTCACATGCATCGGTGTCTTGTGAGACATGAGTGCCTCAGGCTACTTGTGCTTGCGCGCCACGGGAGCCTGCAAAAAGTCCGCACAGAGCACACCAGTGAGTTTGTCACGCATTCAATCTCAAGCAGGAACAATTTTGAAGCTTGGCACTCAGCCAAGCTCACAGCAGAAGCAGCTTGATGAATTCTGGAACCCAGCCAAGCACATCAAGGCAGGAACAGCTTATCGATTAGTTGCGCGGAAGCATGGCATTGGATAGCACGCTCAAATACCCTTGATCTACACTGTAATAGCGTTATGACATGTATTACATTGTGATATTGTGATACATCACACACTGTCACACATTATAGCCAGGCACGTATTTACACATAGCAGGGCAGCAAAGTTTTAGCCAAGCACAAACAGGAGTAGCTTTTAATGTCTGACACTCAGCCAAGCACGCAGGAGCAGCTTGAACTATTTTTGGCACGTAGACAAGCACATCAAGGCAGGAGCAGCTTTATTAATTCTGGAACTGAGCCAAACGAGAAGTAAGGTATTCAGCCACGCAGAACTCAAAATGTCAAGAAGTTGTGCGAAATTGTGCTTTGCACTACGCAATTTGGACACGGCCATCGAAGGGTATGCGCGCTCTCTTCCAAGTGTTGCAGATATGACCCCCTCTAAAACCTACCCATCTCCCTTAAGGTGTTACAGACATGACCCCCTCTAAAACCTACCCATCTCCCTTAAGGTGTTGCAGACAAGAACCCCTCTAAAACCTACCCAGCTCGCGGAAGTCCCGGCCTTTCCCCCCAGGGAGGGCTTGAACAAGTGTGGACTCCAGGGTTTCCCACTAGAATCCTTCAACTAGATCTTCTAGTTCGGATCGTGCTCTTTGCAGGGGGAGGAGGACTGCCCTTGCGCCCATGCGCTGCAGGCGGCAAAGCGTCCCATCCACAGCGGCAAAGCGCCAGTGAGAGGGGTGCTGCGTGCTTGGCGACTGGGTAATCATCACATTCAGAGCTCGTTCAACCGCGGTTGTTAGCCTGCATGCAAGGAGGCAGGTTGGAACACTAAGCGATGCTTCAAGATTTTAAAGAATTGGGGCTGAGGGCTTTAAGAACGTGTATCCTCCTTCCTAGAATGGGAGGTGTTGATGATTTGGTCGTGATTGTTGAATGAGAGGAAACGGAATCTGGACATGATGAGACGTGTTTACCTTAATATATTAATAGCATTCCTCCATTCTCTCTTGCCCATGCTTTACCAACATAATTTAACATAGCACATTCTCTGGCATCCACCATTACAAACCTTGCAGAGCTGTTCAGCATCATCAACCCTAGAGGAGCAGTTAGCAATCAAATGAGGCTGTTCATGCCGGGTTTGATTGTTGGCGATTACCATCTCTTTGTATACCACTTTTGTATGACACTTTTTGCATGACAACCTCACCAGCAGTAATAGCTCAGAGTTCTGCTCACCCTGCTCACCCAGCTCTGAAAGCTTTCAAAGACCAGGTCCATAACAAAGACGTCGCCACATAGGCCCTCAGCCTGGACGATGCTCAGGAAATGTTGGGTTGTGGCCTGGGAGCAACAAATAGTCAAGCGCATCAATTCAAATAAACTACAGACTGACTCTGATCTTTATGGTAATCCAAGGATATAATTTCATTTGAACTGAGTGAGCACTCGAATGAACATTGTTGACGTTTGGGCAGCATCTCAGGATTATAACCAGATCTTCTATTCATTTCATTGCCAGAGTACTCAACTTCAGCTGGATACTTAAGTTCAGGTCACTGTCAATTTGCACTCATTTGCACTTGTTACACTCACTTGCGATTGTTGCAGGTCATTCAGATCAGTGCTTGTGCCTCGCTCGTCATCTGGGTGGGGTGGGAAGGTACCATCAAGCCTGCAATTGTACATAGCAATGTGTACGCATTGGTATACCAATGTCTCTATTTTTGTGGTGTGTATTTCTGCGCGTAGGATAGAGCACAAAATTAGCAAAGGTGATGATGATGCAGACAGAAATAAGCTTTGAGTGATGCGCTTGATTATTGAAAAGTGACAACGAGGCGGAGCTGCTGTGCAGGTTGTAGGTTGCGCTTCCGATGACGCATCACAGGTTCGTGCTTCCGATGCAGGGCAGGGGCCTCACTGAGCTTAGGCTTAACTATTAAGAGCCTGTAACTCGTTAGCTAATCAATAAAAGCACCAGGAATCTTATGCGCGTGGGAATCATCGTCTTTGTAGGCAAGTAAACAAGAAGCACAATTGCTGCAGGCCCTGCAAAACAGCACTTGCCTGACCCCCCGCAAAGACATACAACCAGAAAAACAGGCACTCACAAGTTTGCCGTTTATCACCTTCGCAGCAAAGCACAATCAAAACGCGCGTCGCAGGAATAACAAGCACAAAGCTGAAGTCAGTACAATACGTTTCATACCTTACGTAAAATTAGCCTATTTGAAACTTGTTAGCAAAAGAGCAAATACCTATCTCAAAACTAGCTGAATATTTTTAGGGTTGGGAAATTGTTAAAGAACAATATAGGTGTTTATGAAGGAGCTGTTCTCAAGTGTGCATGAGTCTATAGGGGCAAACCCTCAGCGGGCGTTTTCCTTTTCCTTTGAACACTGGTGGTTTAGGCAGGTCTGGCACACGCTTTGTTCTGACCTGCTCAGCCTGATGCACTATGGCCATGGCACGGTCCAGGTCCTCGGCAGAGGGAGGAGGGGTCACGCGGAGGAGTGGGAGCGTGTAAGCGTATTCGTATTCCCGTACTGTGCAACTTAATCTATAGTCACACAGTCATGCACTTGCCTGCCTACATGTGTGCGTGCGTGCGGGCGCATGCACGCGTGAGTGCATGTGTGTGTGCGTGTGCGAGTCTGTGTGTGTGTGTGCACACGCCTGAACTGTTTACAAGAGATGTTGATTTCGTAAACTGTACATCTCTAGAACAACAATATTTGAATCTATGAAGCGACCGTTGCTCAAAACTGCAAAGTGCTTGCCTAAATTACTTAACTAAATTTATAAATAAAATGATGTTGACAAAACGTGTGAACACTGCGACTTCCCGTTTAAATAACCAGCACCGAGCTCAAGCACGGACAAGAAGGGTCAAGAGCAGGGCTGCTCAAACACTGACTCCAGCCACCATTGCGTCTGAGGACCAGTGGATTCTTGGAGAATCACTCAAGGTGTGTGAGTTTGTGGCCACACAACAACACACGCACACACGCAAACACACACGCAAACACGCACGCACGCACGCATGCACGCACGCACGCACGCACGTATGCACACGCACACACACAACATACGCTCACACAATATACACGCACACGCACGCACGCATGAACCCCAGCCATCATACTGCCGTAGCACGAAGCGCCGCAGCTGCTACACATCTATAAATGACACTCATATGACATCTCTGTATTTGCACACAACTGTCTGCGAGGGGTGCAGCTAGATGATAACCACTGACACTGTCACACACACACACACACACACACACACACACACACACACACACACACACACACACACACACACACACACACACGCGCGCACGCGCGCACTTGCGCGCTCACACGCGCGAATTGATACGCACAAACAAGTTGTGCACACGCATGCACAAACACACACAGAGTCCTCTTCATGAGTGCAGCCTTGCGAACAATATCGTTATTTCCTTATACTTGTTCTGCAGGTGTCATGTGTCGGAATCGGGTGCTGGCAGTGGGGAGACAAGTGAGTTCGACTTTACATAGCTGCGCGGGTTTACATGGCTGCACAAGCATTTGGAGCCTTGCACTTGCCTGGCAAAACTAGCAGGAGCAGCTGATGTTTCACCTGATTCAAGAATGAGGTTTGGCGTGCACATACATGTGTCCTGCATTTCCCATCATCATCAATCAATCACTAACCTTTACTTGTGTTCCCCCTATTGCCCATACCACACAGGTGGGGCTTCTGGGGCTATGACAATGAATACTCTAAGAAGGAGTGTGCCGAGGCCTATGAGGTATGCATTCCCTTATTCCGTACAGTTGAGCGTAAGACACACAGCCCTCATTGCCTTTGCCATAAGTCAGGCACGACAACCCCAGCCAAAAACAGGGCTCTGCAGGCCAGGGTTGCCTTTCAAAAGTTATATTCGCTGAATAGCGTCCTGTGGAGCACCTGTGTGTGCCCCAAGTTGAGCGTTGCACCAGAAGCTGGCAATACCAGGAATCAAGCACAAAAACCCAAGTTTTGGAAATTCAGGACAGTCGTATTACGTATCAGAATTATGTCCCGAAGCAATTGCCCAAACAACTGTCTTTGTTGGTGGAGGTGTTTGCCATTTTTTAGAGGAGCTTTGCTGAGCCTCAAACAGCTGCAACAAGTCTCATCAAAAGGAAGCCTCCCAGACATATTGCTTCATCAATGGCGGTTGTTGGGAGGGCCCCGTGTTGCCTGTTGGGCACCTGGGATGAGCTGCCGGGCTTAGCAAAATTGCTTGGGCCAATTTTCCCGAAAACTGTATGCTAGTGGAGTCACACCTGATGGTGAAACTCGTTTTAAATTCAAGTCAAGGAATGCTCTCAAATTGATGAGCTTGCATGCGGGCTCCTATTTCTTGATTTATAGAGCATTCTTCTTTCCTGTAAACTCAAATGTGCACCATTTGCATCCTTGCGCCTCCAACTGTCGGCAGGAGTCAGCCTAAAACCTTTTACCCCGGTTCTTTCCCCAGCTGTCAAGACAGAAGCTCGCTGAAATTTACGTAATGCAGTGAGTCTGAGTGGCCTTTAAAGCGCGCACCTTCATGCAAGCATAGGACACAGCAAATTTCATAAAATGCGACCAGCTTGGCCCTAAACATTTCCTCTTAACTTATTCCTCCAATCGTGTTCAAAAAGGACCTGTTTAATTACTCAACATATTTGCATTCGTGTTCAAAGAGGACCTGTTTAATAACTCAACATATTCGCATGTGTTTCTGACCACAGGCGACTGTGCGATCAGGCATCACTTTCATCGACACAGCTGAGGTCTACGGCTTCGGGCTGGTATGCAGAAATACTTACAATTATTGCGATCTTGGATGAATGTCGTGAGTTTGACAAAATGTAAAGACTAGGCAGCTGTTCCTTCAACAGGGCTTTCGTGCACAGATGTTCTCGCACCGAATGAGCATCTTGCTTCCACTTGCTAGTCACACGGGTCAGACACTGACTCAGCTTGACCTCCATCTATTGAAAAGGCTGTGTGTGTAAAATCGTTGATTTGCGTCGGCAGCAATGCAGGCACCAAGTTGCACTCCCTTGATCTTGGCTCGACGCTCGCATCGTGGATGAGGGATGTCAGAAACTTCCTTAAAGAAGGGTACTAAAGTGCTTTCCATTGAAGCAAGGGTTATATGATTCTGAACGTACCATTTGCAGTCTGAGGAGCTCCTGGGGGAGAGTGTCCAAAAAGCTGGGCACAAGGATCCTGTGGATGTCCAGATTGCAACTAAGTACTTCCCCCTTCCCTGGCGCTTCACTTCCTCGAGTGTGCCAGATGCCCTCAAGGACTCTCTTGCACGCATGGGCTTAACTCGCACCTCTCTGTACCAGCAGCATTGGTGGGTGCTTCACTTTCCAGCGCTGTGTGGGCATGATCAGAGCACATGCAATCTCTGTCATCCGAAGCTTAAGGTTTTGATGTGCAATTGCAGGCTTACTCGTCAATACAACACTGCTGCCACACTCAGGAAGTGAATACCGTGATGAAGCAAAAACCATAACCAAGTTTACTTGCTCGTATAGCTTCTCCTGATTAAATGCTCGCAGGGCAACATCTTAAACATGCGCACAGCCAAAGGGGTGGGGGGGGGTGGGGGGGTATGAGGAGAGATTGAAGGGCTGTTGGTGAGCTGTGTGAGGCAGAATGTAGGGTGCTGATACTATGAAAAGGGGAGTTAGGTAGATGTCACCTCATAGCATGGCTGAGGATGCCATGGTTTCCTTCTTGTGCCTTTTGCACGCATGCAGGCCAGGCTTGGGACCTCAATCATTGATTAACGATACCTACATTGATGGTCTGGCCCAATGCAAGCAACAGGTGAGCAGTGATGGCATTTTGATCCTCTAATGAATCGTGTTTGCCTAGTTGCAGCAAGGCATTCATCAAGCGCTTGATGTGCTGATTCTAGAGGCAGTGCGATGGCATGGCTGCGCTGCACACCTAGCTGTTACTTGGCTGCAGAATGTCTGTGCAATAGGATTTCATCCAGTGTTATGTGCTGCAAATGGTGCTATTGCCTATGTGGTTGCAGGGTTTGTGCGAAGCAGTGGGGGTGTCCAACTACAATGCACAGCGCACCCGGCATGCAGCCACGCGACTTAAAAATGCAGGTGTCCAACTTGCCACCAACCAGGTTAGTACGCACTCAGGGTTGAAGATTTCCATTGCCCAATTGTTACGACCTGTTATCGGTTTAGGTTGTTGCCTTTGCAAAATTGTATTTCCTGGTCTATGTTTCTGTCTCAGGCAACCGTGCCTTGACCTGCATGTGCAAGGTCCATCATCAGTTGCCCAAAAAAATCATAGTGGCTCAATCCATTGGGTATTGGAAATAATGTACCTCGTTCCGATGAAGAAATGGCCTTGTTGGAGGAGGCCTTGGGTTTGTAAAGCAGCTTTGCTTGGCTGTGCTACACAGGTCATGTACTCTCTGCTGTACCGCGCACCGGAGCAAAATGGTTTATGGGAGGCGTGCAAGGAAAACAACGTGCGACCGATTGCCTACAGTCCACTGGGCTTGGGCCTGCTCACAGGTAGGAAAGATTGCAGGATGGCAGTGTGTTCAAAGTCACAAAGGGAGAGGGCTTTCCCTTTGTTTGATCCTTGAGAGAGAAAGTAAGGAAGCACCATTGCTCGGTCTGCTTTACTGGATGATGCACGCACACATGTCAGCAGCTGACATGGATCTCTTTCTATCTGCTCATGTTTGATACTGTTGGTAACTGGCGTTGGCACTGTCTCTTAAAGTTTTAGGCTTTACAGTAAGCCATTAGTGAACACGACGCGCGACTGCTAGGCTGCATGTAAATATCATATAGCAATGAAATGTAAATGGAGTCTTTGTTGTAGCACCACGACAATTGCACCTTGAAAATTTTTGAGAACAAGGGAAAAAAGGCATGGCTTCTTGGGGACATTGCAGCACGAAATAAAATCAGTGAATGAACATGCCAGGATTGGCCAACCGATCGCATCAAACAAAGAGGGAGAACTATAATCTATGTGTTTTGGGCGAATAAAGAAGAAGCACAGGGTCTAGCATAATGAGGTAACCAAGAATGAGGGAGGCAAAATAAATCATACAAAAATCATCATGTGTGAGGAGCAGCACATGCACGACGAGAGGCTCTGGAACATCAATCATGGTCTGGTTCTTCACTCTCTTGCTGCGGGCCCTGCTGCTAAATGAGCTTAGAACCAGAACTTGCCTGGCTTAAATTGTAAGAAACGTGTAAAAGCAAATTAAAATCGGATGAAAGCAAATTGGCAGGCACTTCCCTTGTTTGTCGTTCGTTCACACCCCAACAGCAAAGCACAACAAGACCAAGGACGTGAAATCAAAAGCAAAATGGCAGGCATCTCTCTTAAAGGTCGTCAAATCTGGGTCAGATGTGGTACTGTGCAGCGTTATCATGCATGAAACCGGCCCCGCTTGTCACCGTGATTCATCTCCATGACTTGCAGGCAAGTACGCTCCTGGAGGGGCCACACCATACGGTCCTCGTTCTGCACTGTTTGATTATGACCGACGCATTAAAGTGCAGCCCCTGATAGACCTTCTGCAAGCTATTGGGAAGGAGCGCCAGAAGTCTCCCACGCAGGTGAGTGCACATGTGCTTGTTGTGTGTGCGTTTGTGTTGCTTTTTGTGTACGAAAAGTATCTGGCATGCGCAAGCCTGAGCTGTGATGCTTTTTGTGTACAAAACATCTGGCATGCGCAAGCCTGAGCTGTGATGCTTTCTGTGTACGAAAAGTATTTGGCACGCGCAAGCCTGAGCTGTGATGCTTTTTGTGTACGAAACGTATTTGGCATGCGCAAGCCTGAGCTGTGATGCTTTTTGTGTACGAAAAGTATTTGGCATGCGCAAGCCTGAGCTGTGAAAACTTTCTAAAGCAGAATCACGCAAGAAAGGACACTTCCCTGCATCATTGGCAGAAGAAGGGCAACGCAACATATAAAGAAAGACTCCTTTCATCAAGCAAATCGAATTCCATGAGGTATTGGCATTTGGCTGAGCCTTGGAACTCCGGGCAGAGTTGTGGGCAGCATCTCACCATGTTACAAAAAAGAACTGACTCTCTTTGGCTCTCATAGAAGTGTCCTCCACATATTTGCATTCTCACAGCAAAGATGGTGCCGGTCTGTGTGTGCAGGTGTCTCTCAACTGGGTGGTCTGCAAAGGAGCCTTGCCCATTCCTGGAGTGAAAAACGCTCGGCAGGCTGAGGAGGCTGCCGGTGCACTTGGGTGGCGTCTGACAGACGGCGAAGTTATGGAGCTCGACCGTGTGAGTGCTGGCTTGCCTCAAATCCCTGGTGTTGATCTGGGGTCAGTCTAATGGCACACTCTTTAACGGTCGGTGTGCAAGAGAGAGAAAGAGAGAGAGAGAGAGAGAGAGAGAGAGAGAGAGAGAGAGAGTGTGAGCGAGAGGAAGCAAGGATTTATGTTACGCACGTGATGCAGAGTGAGCGGCTTGCACTGAAAAATCCATTCTTTTATTTAAACGAGACGCCGAGCACATGTGCTACCTTGTATCTTGTATTATTGGTGCTTGCTTAAGCGGCTGTATTTGCTAGGGCCTGGAGCCAACGCAACTTGCAAAAAATGTATATCTCGGTTGTGAGTGCTCTGTGATGTAGATTGAGTGCTGTGAGAAGAAGGTGTTGCCGAACATCAGGAACAACTTTTCTAGGCTATTTGCTGGCATGTCAGGCATTATGACGCTTGGTTGCACATCGTGTTTCTTACTTTTACTTGTAATACTGTGGTAGATCCATTTGTCAAGTCGATTTGTATGTGAAGCTGTGACGCTTGAGGGGACCCTGCCCGCCAGAACATATTCTCACACAACTTATGACAAGGTGGCCTTCAAAACGCAAAAAACGGCACAAGACAAAAAAGCGTTAGCATGCATTTCAACTGTGATTTAAGAGAGGCCAAACCGTTAGGGTTAGAGTTAAACCTAACCCTAAAATTGATTTTTTCTATTGCTGAGCAAGTCTCTTGGCCACTTGAAACAAAAGCGAGGCCAAGTGGTTTTGCTGCTCAGCTACACAAACGCAACTTGATCAAACTCAAGGGATCAGCAAGATGCCGTGAAAAAGGGAACAGAAAATGCTCTGTCTGTTATGAAACGTAAGGTATGGTTACATCGCTATATATGCCTCAGGCGAGCATCTGTGCGAAAGTGTGAAAACTTATAAATAGCCAGCAACCAGAACCTTACAAAAAAAAAGGGCTAAGCACTTGGCCACAAAAGAGGCAACACCAGGCAATTCTGGTTGGTTCAATGGTTACAAACAATACTCTGACATTGGCGTCAGGGTACCTTCAGCCAGAATCTTTGGCTGATTGACTTGTGACTGGTGCATAAATGCCAGCCGCACATAAACCCATGAGCTTAGAAATAAGATTGGAAAGCTAGTAGTTCCTCTGAGCGAGAAAGAAAATCGAAAACCACCTGCAGTGACGTGTTGCACAATGTTCAGTCTGAGAAAGATTAGGGACCTGTTGAGAGAGTAGAATGCTTGCGCCTCAAATGACAAACGTCACGACATGTACACACTTAAAAGAGGACATGGGCCTCATCTTGATCCTCATGCAAGCTGAATTTATCACAAATGGAACACGCTTCACCATGAGACCAAATAGCCCTCTCATCACGCAGAGTGTGCGCATGCAGCCTGAAATGGCTCACATTACGCGAAACATGCTAAGTCAACTTCTGAGTCATGTGAGTCACATACGCCCATGTTTCATATCATAGATAATGTTGCATTAAACTCACAAATAATAATTCAGCGTACTGAACAACCTACAAACAGTCAGCCAAACAAACGCACCACAAGCTCGCAAATCACTAGCCACAACCACCATGCAACACAAGCGTTCACACAAATAACCACTCCTCCCACTCAGCATATCAATATCATCAACCCAAGAACTCACCAGATACACAACAACCCAACCTTTGAGATTGCAGACCGCCCAGCACCATCATCACAGCGCAGACCCCAAGGGAAAAGAAGATGTGAGATCCTCGATATACCCCATAACCTTCCTAGCCTAAACCTGACCCCCTTGCGCACCACGCATATTCAATAAGAACTCTGGACGTACAAGAAAAATAAGGCTTTTTCAATTTTTCAACGACACCCACAGAGGCCATCAACACACTCTACTATGATGATATGGACATCTTGCACATAGATAATTGGAGGTTCTTCACCCCCAAGAAAAGAGACAGAGATGATACACCCCTAAGACAGAAACAATACCACACTTACTTTGCCCCCATGAATATTGAAAGTTGGGCCCTTCCCTTCTTTACATCAGTTGGACTAGTGCCCAATTCGAGTAAGACTATTGCCCGGAGCCAAATTAAGTGCGCAAGCTGTGAATTATGCTCCTTCCATCTAGGACTTGAATCTCCAGACCTCTCCCCACCTTTTAAAGACATGTACATCTGTGACGTCTGCAACCGTACCTACCACTGGCAATGCTTGCTTAAAACAAGCTGCTGCAACGCCACTGAAAGGGAAGCTATTGATGCCAATGACTCATGGGCCTGCCCTGCCTGTATCAATTTGAACCAAAATGAAAAAGAAAGCCGTATCCACTTTCAGAAAAGAGAGATTGTGGAAGTCTCATGGAACCCAACCTGGGAGCCAGAAGAACTACAAAACACTTGTGAAAGCTTCAAACAGAGCCTCAATAAATTTGAAGAGCAAATCACCGCACCAAACTTATCTCAGCCTGCACCAGATGGACACCTAAATGATCTTCAAAGACAAGGGTTCTCTGCCATCCAAGCAAGAGGGCAACAAGTACCAGCCCTACAATGTCGATCTTCGGAACAAAGTTAGCTTTGACATCCAACCCACCAACCCACAGGCTGACATTATGGCCACAGGGCATTGTGAATACTGGATCACAATCATTGATTTCATGGAGTATCAAGAAAAGAGTACCCTATCCTCCCCAGATGACACTATGTTTCCTGAAGTGTACACCGACACAGTAGCCTGTATTTACAATGCCGACGGAAAGTGTAAAGGTATGCTTACTCCCGAGCGCCTTAACATACTGCAAAAGGCCTTTGACAGGGCAAAATGCAGCGGTCTACACAATCACGTCCAACCTCCTCCCATTAGCTTTGCATCAGAACTTGAAGGCCTCATTGCACGTAAAGACATCTCTGCCTCTAAACATACGAACAAAAAAATCACTCTTTCGCACGGATACTCCCCTCCCACATCACCGCCGCCTTTCAAAAGTGGGCCCTGGTCACTGAAGAAAAAATGGCTTCCGATCCCCCCTTGACCATGATCCCGATTTCCCCCATTACTGGAGTGAGCACCCAAGGGACAAAGTGTTTGGGGCAAACACCAATGCCTTCTCTTCCCGATTCTCTGGGTTCTCCATCTGCCATCCCATTTACCACGAAAATATCATGCTCTTAGCAGCAAGACACGCCATCTACTCTGCTGCTGTCAGCACAGAGGAAACAGCCACATTCATGCTCCTCCCTTCCTGGAATAAAAAGATGACCACAAATCCATATGCATCACTCTGCCGCAAATACCCACACATATGTAAACTCATGGGCATCATCCCATTAGACCAACTCCAATATGCAAAAGTGCCCTTCTGGAACAACATACAAATACCACTTTCCAAACATTCCTGGGAATTGCAGATCATTGCCATATGGAACACTAAGGACAGGGTCTGCCTCAATGCTCACAACAAAGACTGGCTTAAAGAAATTGCCAAAGAGATCCCCGAGGCAAAGTGGGAAACTAAAAACATACATAACCATCCCTACCAAACAGCCTTAGGTTCCGGACAGCACTCAGGACACAACAAAATAAATAAGCTTCCAAATGACCACACTCAAGCCTCAGAAGGCCCAGATAAAACAAGTGCCCTGATTAGCACTGACCAACCTCACAATTGTAATATCGACGAAGCACCCCAAAACAGCTCCAGCCAAAACCTAACCCGTAAGGTAAAAGATTGGCGGGATTGGACCTACACTGATGGCAGCCTCCAAAAGAATGAAGTAGGGCAAGACACCGATTCAGGCGTATATCACCCTCACTTAAACGTTTCCCACTATGTAAACCCAAAAGGCATGGGTATAACCAACACCATCTCACGTGCAGAGCTAGCAGCTATAGCAGCTGCAGTCATACACGGCTACTCACATATAGCGACTGGCAACCTTACATCACTGCACCAAACTAAAAAGGAGCTGTCACACCCGAATATCCATCGCCACCACATCTAAGAAGATGTCCTTCAATCCATTGCTTAAGCAATCCGCCAATCACCATCGCCTACCCCTTCTAAAGTAAAGTTTCATGCCGGTATTTTCGGTAATGAGCATGCCGACGCCCTTGCTAAAAAGTCAGCCACCACCTACTCCAACCTTGCAGACACCTCCACCAAAACAGCAGCCCCTGAGACAAATCCCTTCTACAACATCCACTGGCTTGCACAAGAAGACATAGAAAACCAACCACGAACTCATAATCATACCCATACAACAAACATGGCCCATTCTCCTCCCCCAAAGCTTTGGTACCTACCAAACCACCGTGAAGCCCTTCAAGCGCATATGCATCTTCTCCATAAACTGGGAAATGCCAAAACTGAATCGAACTACCATGCGTACTACCAGACCCTCATAAAGGACGGCACTGCAATGGAGCCACTAGCAATGCTTACCTAACATCATCCGATGTCCCCTTAAAGACCAAATGTATAATTATGAAATACAGAACAGGACCTTATACAATCAAAAGCATGCGGTATTTTTCAAACTCTCAACAAGTCAAACTTGCCCCCTCTGCCCACAAGTAGACAAAGCCCTGCACATCCTTTCTGGGTGCCAACACACGCAAATAAGGAACATGCTCATCGAAAGACACAACTTAGCATGCTGCATGATCTTTAAGGCTATCAGCAAAACAGGCTCCTTCGGATCATGCATTGTCTCCATAGACATAGGCAGCAACGGACGGATGACCATGCAAAATCTCCAGGTTCCTGAAACAGCCGAAAGTAGAATAATTCCCAAATGGCTCTTCCCACCCCGCTTCCTAGATAAAGACAGATTTACCTCCAGCCGCCCAGATTTTGTGCTGGTTACTCCCATCGCTGCAAAAACACAAACACAACAAACTAATGTAGGGGGGTGGGTTCTTCGAAGTGGCAGGGGGCAATTGAGGGAGAATGGGAGCACCTCAGCAGCATCGCCAGCCACTAGTACAGCCACCAACCCCAGACAGCACCGACCTAAAGACCTCAACAAAACTCGGCGCGACATCCACCTCGTCGAGATCAAGTACTGTGAAGACACCAGACCTCAGAACCAGCTGAACGTCGCAAAGGAACAGCACAAAGATCTCGGCAACATTCTCCAAGGAGCCTCCGTTACTCTCCACATCATCCTCTTGGGTGTGGGTGGCACCATCTACAACACTCACACTCTGAAGCCTTTCAAGAAACTGGGTCTTGATTCTCAAAGAGTTAAGAAGCTTGCCTCCAAGCTCCATGTGCACTCTGTGAACTTCGCTGCTAAACTTGTCCATACCAGACGTGCCCTTTCCAGTACTGTTATCAACTCTCATCAGGAGCCG
>Ga0307942_1002000_pt1:12500-16498 | contig 16498 bp, 12 predicted proteins | sample OrgLakmetagen175_FD_201846 | JGI IMG/M metagenome (GOLD analysis project Ga0307942, IMG submission 201846) | Saline water microbial communities from Organic Lake, Antarctica - #175 | ecosystem: Environmental > Aquatic > Non-marine Saline and Alkaline > Saline | place: Antarctica... | reverse complement strand
CAGCTTTTTTGCAGCATGCCTAAGATGCCTCAGAATAAACAGAGGGTGCAGAGTGCTTCTGCCCGGAAAGAAGCCAAACTGTGTGTCTGGAATCTTGCCCTTTTTCACACACCAATCAGTCACCAAAGCTTTCAGCACGTTGGCGAAAATACGATAAATTACCCCACTAACAGCAATCATCCTATAATTTCCTGGATTGAGCACTTCCCCTTCTTAATGGATGGGGCTCAGCTTGGCGACCTTCCAGCACGCAGGCACTTTACTCTCAGACAACAACACTCTGAACAGGCGTGCCATCAAAGGCACCAGCACATTCACCTGCTTGAATTTACCATCACACCTCACAGGCAAGCACGCATGCTTAATGAAAGGGATAGGGATAGCATCGAACCCTGAAGAAGCACCAGCACTTAACTTCTGAAATTGACAGCAAACTACACCTTCCAACACAGATAAATCAGGAATCTCAAACTCATCTGGATCAGTAGTCCACCCAGACTGCTCGCCCCACCTGAAAAGGACCTCAGGTGGAGGGTGATTCTTGCTACACGGCACAGCCATATCCACTGCAGACGGGCGAGGCTCTTCGAAAGTCCTCGCCACTCTGAAATGTCTGTGCAAATGATCATGCCAAACTGGAGCAGACACAGGGGTTGTGTTAGACCTGGTTTGCTTCTTCAACAAGGCATGCACAGCTGGGTCTTTACGAAACAGCCTATCTAAAAACAGGTTACGCAGATGTCTGGTGTGCCGACGCTTCATCCTACGATTGCAGCTGTCACTCTCCTTTTTCAGTGACCTACATGACCTACATGATAGCTGTTCATCTTGGACATCGTCATCAGCCTCACACAAATCACAGGCAGGGGAGGACCTGGGTTCCATGTTGCGGTCTCAAAGCAAAGGGTGTGAACATGCAGCCTGAAACGGGCAACAATGGTTACAATGGGGGGTGACCTTCAGCCAGGTTGTTTGGGTGATCGGCTGCTGACTGGTCTCGGCCAGCCACAAAGAAATCCATAAGCTCAGGAAGAAAAAGAAAAAGTCTAGTGTTCTGCTGAGAAAGGAAATCATGAACAAGTTGGTTTTGACCTGTTGCAGCAAAAAGGGTTATTGGGCTGCTGAATAGTCCTCAAAAAAAGGTGCAAACAGAAAGGAAAACTGTTTCCTCAGCTCACAAACTCGATGGTCTTGGCAAAATTAAAGAGCATGCACCTCGTTCTGAACATGTTCATCTTCACCAGGACACTGGTCACATACGCGAGAACCATCTTCAAGCCCCGCTGCTGCCTCAACTTTCAAAGTATGCGCACGCAAGCGGAATCTACTGACATTGCGCATAACATGTTTGGACAGATCAAGATGGAGATACGGTGGTACAATAGTCGGCATACGCTCATTTCTAGAAAAAGGGATGGCAAACCAAGAATGATAGCTGGCCAGTTTGTTGTTGTGCGTGTTGGGGTCCACCAGCAACTCAGCGTCTCTCCAAACTCCTCTCATCCTATGCTTCAAATCTGCAGTAAACTCTTGCATGGGAACAGCACGCCCAGTTTCAACAGCTCGTACATACAACTCACACCCACGCAGTCCCTGAAAGGCGCTCAGCAATTGAGCTGTCCAGCAGACACTTGGACGAGGCTGTAAATTGAGATCAGCCTGGTCTACCCTCCGCAAAATGGGAACGTGCAACACTGCTAATGACATCTCGGGAAGTCAAGGAATATGTATTTGGGAAGGCTGTAGGGAGAACGAGTAGCCAGAGCCTTTTTGGGGGGCAGTGCACACCATCATAGCAATTGAAGTGCAAGTTCCAGCTGCAATCCAGTTAATTGGTCGACAAGCCTCACTGTTTGATCGATCGTAACCCAACTTTTTCCATCTCAATAAGGTGTGTGGCAGATTTGAAAAGCCACTAGAGTGCCTGCGGAGAATTATTTGTCATCTCCATTGCACTGCCTGGAATCTACAAAACCACGTATAGCTAGCTAGGAGAAATGAGTACTAAGCTAGAACTTTATCGTGTGTTTAGGGAAGGCAAAATCCAATCTTCTTATTCATGTGTTTATAATCACTAAGCCTTTCCATAATGGTGTCGCGTTCTACTCGGGCGATAGTTTGATTAATGCGCACACAAATAGGGAGGATTTCTTCTGTATTGGGTATGGAGTGAGGTTTGCGCCTCTTACAACATGCGCTGCTCTCCTGATGCTCTGCTGACAGCAAATTGCTGCCGAGCTTATTGAGTGGGATCGCGTGTGCGCTTGTTGTTTGAGGCTGGCAGGAACCTGATGTGGATAATTTGCTTCTTATCTTCAATGCTTCTTTCTTGCTTTGCTAATTGCTTACCCTTTCTATCTTGCCAGTACCGCCACCGACCCGTCTGAATTGACGGCCTCTGATCAATCTTTCTCTCGGCAAAGATTACAGAAGGGAGGTTCGCATGAGGTACAAACAGTTCTAGACTCAACCAACACCCTGAAAAGTCACAACCAGTTCCTGACACAACGCTTTCTAGGTAAATGGAAAAAGGGCATCAGAGTTACGTACAAAAGAAAGGAGCTTAAAAAAAGCAGGATGGAACACTGTTGATTCAGTCATAGATCTCACACAAATTCACACTTTGGTCTTCTAACACTTGGGTTTCATAAATCAGATTTCATCCTAATCCTAAAAAGATTTAAGAAAGAGTAAAACACATTTGCCCTACCTGTAATTTGTGTGAGGCTGATGATGATGTCCAGGATGAACATGGTGCTAATTTTCACTGCCCACACACCCATACAGTGTTTCTTCACAGGAGATATGAGTCCTTATTCTCAAAGGCAAGAGCACAGGATGTTTCTGTTTTTTTGCAGCCTGCCAAGGTACCCGTAGAGCCTCCAGTTTCTCTGATCTAGGCCAGACTCACCCCTTTGTGTATGCTAGGCCAAACGGCTCCTTAGCAGTGTCACTGCAGCTCTCATCCTAGCGTGGCTGCCACCTTGCTCTAGATAGGCTCTAGGTCTAGCTAGCTTGGCTTGCTTCCCCTTGCTCTCGGCTCTTAGTAGAACAACCCGACTATTGTTATTTAAACCTTTAGCTCACTGTACTCCTTTCTTGCATCCCTAGTACGGGCTAGTAATGCTGAGAGGGACGTGTTGGCACAGCTGCGTTTTCTGTAGGGGAACTCTTTCTTCTCTTTGGGTTGTGATGGAGTTGGGTTTGGCGCACCAGTCATTGCAATGGCTTAGCTACTTTTATCCTGGCTAACTCTTAGCTTCCGTAGTCTTTATGTTGAGTGCCTCGCGATGGTGTAGCTAGATGTGCCCTCTTTACGAGCCCTGCTGTCTTTCTAAACCTTGCTTTTTACGTGGGCACCAAAGTACGCAGACTTTACTTTATTCTTTCTTTCCCGTGCTTGACCTTCTCGGATACATTTTTGCTTTACTTCTCATCAACCTGGTTGCCCCCCCTACTTTCGTTTTTCGCTTCCAGCCTGCCTCTCTTGCTCCCATTTTATTTATCAACTTTCAGTTTCAACTTTGTAGTAGGGAGTTTGCTATCTCCCCTTGACCTATGTAATACACCACCACCAACAACAACAACAACAACAAACTCAATTTTTTTCTACATGAACTGATTGTTTTTTATGAGCAGGCTAGCATTGTGCTTTAACTTTGTATCCTGTAAAGCTTCAATTAATGCCCTGCCATACTCAAAGCTGCGGCGTTGCAGCTAGGGCGTGTGACAATGGGATGCCTTAACCCTAAACTTTGGGGTAGAGCTCAGTTAAATTCAACCGCTTCAACCGCTATTTAACCGAGGCGTGCTGTAGTTGTGGAATTAAACACGTAATGATCCGTATTGAAGTAATTTATGAAGACGAGTGGGAAAACCCTAGCTATGCTGAACTAGTTAGGATGCGTCTGTCCTTGAACCTTACTTGCGATCTTTATGCTCGTCGAGGCCTTCTCTTGTAGTACCAACTTTTTATTACTGGCTGAGTGAGATCAACT
>Ga0307942_1002000_pt1:0-7500 | contig 16498 bp, 12 predicted proteins | sample OrgLakmetagen175_FD_201846 | JGI IMG/M metagenome (GOLD analysis project Ga0307942, IMG submission 201846) | Saline water microbial communities from Organic Lake, Antarctica - #175 | ecosystem: Environmental > Aquatic > Non-marine Saline and Alkaline > Saline | place: Antarctica: Organic... | reverse complement strand
GGTCTCCCTTTAAAGAGTTCGTTCCCGGTCATTTAATGAGACTAAGTCAATCATCAATCACGAAAAGCTTGCAGCTGTCGCGCACAACTTCTGATATACCGCGGTTGGCACCCGGAATGAAACGCTGTTGGCAAAGAGGCACAACGCATCTAGCTGGTTCCTGAGGGTGAACAGCTTCTCTCGCGAAGCTCCGGCCTGCAAACATGGACAGGCATGGGGTGCTTGCTCATCGTACTGGTACCAGCTGGTATCCTCTTCCTATTGCAGTAGAGGAGTTTTGCAATGCTTGGTGGACCATCATGGACCCTTCTCCTCTACAAATTGTGAAAGTTACCTCCGCCTGTGTACTTGATAAAGATAAACGCAGATGATTTGAAGCAATGGGAGATTTATGCTCTCTACCGACAAGGAAACAGAGCAATTTCTAACAAGAAAGTGTCACCGATGTTGCCAAATAACGGCACAAATTACACAACCAACGAGGGCACTCGCCAGCGAATTTGTCACTGATTGCGGGGAGTAACTGCTGCCTCCTTCCTTTTCCTTTTGCCACAGGACAGCGCCTACCTACTTCCGGCCACCTTCACACCCAACAAGCCTTGCACTTACTTTCTGAGCGGAGATGGTGTCAGCTGCGATGCCAAGCACGTCCTGGAGCCGCTCCTGGACTGTCAGATGCAAAGCGGTTTGGGCAGCACGGACGCAATGCTCCACCCGTGCCTTTTCCAAAGGCACGAATGCCATTTCATGCAGCTTTTGCAGTGCCTGGGGAAAAGGAAAAAGAGAGGAGCGTAATCCAACAAGGTCTGAGGCAGCATGAAGTCGAGCATACGTGCAGCACAAGCGCACTGTTCCACTTGATTTCCTCAAAAGACATAAGAGCCATCAGTAGCAGTACAGCAGTATGTGTAATACTGTGACGTGACCAATATTTTGGTCTACCTGCCAAACGAGCAAGCTTCTGGCTGACCCTGTCTCTGTCTTTCCAATTAACTGGTTGCCTCTAGCTTCTCAACCTAGTTTACCCTTCTCAGATATGATCCCGCCTTACACGTGTTAAATGCAAACAAAGTATTTGTGCGATGCATTTGTTAGGCAAGACAGGCCCAGAGCCTCAACATCCCCTCCCCTGTTGCATGGAAACAATCTACTGCACCCAAACTAAACTAAACCCTTTTTCAGGGATGAGTCATACGGCGTAGGCGTATTATACGTCGTAACGTATTTATCACGTATTTAACCGTATTTTTTAAATTGCTCCGTATAATACGATTTTGGGCACACAACGAAATTTGCAGCCACAAGCCCCCCAGAGACCCCCAGAAGCACTCCCAGGCCCTCTAGAGCCCCCCAGAGCCACTTCCAAGCCCTCTAGAGCCCCCAGAGGAATTCCCAGCCCCTCAGAACGTAGCATGATCACTTGCTTATTGCTACCACAACCCAGGGGGTGGTGCCTGTAGCATAGATGAATTGTGCAACAGCTGCATCCACACAAGCCTTGGTAACTGCCCTCTTGCTGCAGGTGTCCAATGACTGTGTAGATGCTGCTGCTGATGTGCTTGCTGTAGTCCTGTGCAGGTGCCTCTCTTTTCCTGCATGCTCCTCCCGCTAGCGTCGGCAATTTCACCCATTGCTAGCGAGCGCTGCGACTACGCCCTGAGGATTCCTGCCGGGTCAGCTTTGCATGCTGCTACACCTACGCTGGTATTCTGCCTCATTAAGTGCTTGCGGATGCGGGGGGCACCGCTGCTGAAATCTCGGAATTCTGGCATCTGGCATCTGGCATCTCGTAAATCTGCCCCTTCTATCCCATAACAACACGATGCCACTCAGGGTCTTTACCAGGAGGCATTATAATGTTCTGGAGGCTGGGGGGAAAATTCGTGGTGGTTGGAGGGTGGTTGGTGCAAGCCCAGGGTACCCCCCAAAATAGCATAAATACGTTTTCGTATTATACGCGTATTGCGTATTATTAGCGTATTATACCGTATGGGACGTCTCAGAAGTCTGTATGACCCATCCCTGAGTAACACAGTGCAAACCCCACTTACATGCGGGTGTCAAATGCCTTTTGGATCCGAATCAAGGCCTCTTCAGCAGCGACACCATATGCCTCTCGAAGAAGGCATGCGCCCACCAAGCCTGCTCGTCCCCTGCCTCCCCAGCAGTGAATGTACAGTTTTTCACCTGGGAGCATGTGTATGTGTGAAAGCGTGTTCATCAGGCTTGTGCGACTACGCTTATAGAGCGATTTTGACCGTATTTACGGTACCGTGCCAATTTTGCCGTACTGTACTGAATTAAGACGGTGGAGCTGACTAGAACGGTCTCAAATCGTACATTACGGTGGTCACCGTACAGTGTGAATTTGGTGTAATCTGGCCGTTTGGCTCCAGTTTCAACCCAAAACAATTGCTTTCTTACAGTTGTTCATGTATAAAATGCTAATTGTTAACCAGGAATCAAGTACTGCGTCCGACTTTGAGTTTCCATGCAAGCCACTGCTGGGCCCTTCCCCCGAGCTGATGCAGCCCTGACCCAGCCTCAGGGTCGTCAAGGGAAGCATTGTGTGGCGTCGACACATGAGGAGCATGCGGGAGGTGGAAATGAGAGGTGTTGGGGCGGAGAGGCCATTATGAGGCCAAAATTGCACTGGCAGTGCCAGCTTGGCACCGTACCGTACACCGTACTGTATTTTACCGTCAATACCGTATTTTACGGTCTAAATAGTAAAATATGGTCGCCAAAATTCGAAATTACGCTGCCTTGTACAAAAAGACGGTCTGTACCGTACTCATAGTAACGTACCGTCTGACCGTCTTTGCACAAGCCTGGTGTTCATAGACGTATAATGACGCGAGTGCTTGTGTATGTGGTCACTAAAGCTCGTATAAGTGGCTTTCAGTAGTGAGGTAAACCCGACAACGAATACGACACTCATTCTAGCAAACTCAAATAAAGTTCAGGGACACACACAGGGGCACACCCACTCTCACACACACCTCGGCCAACGCGCTCAATAAGGCCGTCAATGAGGGCGTGCAGGCCTTCACTTGAATCAGGCACCCCTAAGTCCTCCACTGGGTGATGCACAAAATTAAGCTCGTAGGAGGGTTGTGTGAAAGCTGCCATGCGCTCAGGGTCCTCCCCACCAGGGATGGGCCGACGCTGCGTGTGTGGGAGCAGAACGGGCTAGATAAGTCATTTGTTTAGTGCAGTTTGGATTACGAAGACCTTCAGCCTGGCATGGCTGCTCAACCTATAGAGAGTAGGAGGAGCAAGGTGGAGATGCCAGAGAGTTTGAATAAAGCGTGCAAGGACAGGCGACCAAAAGGCCTCGGCAAACATGGCAAGCGCTCACACGAGCCACGTCAAAGAACAGTGCTGTATTTTTGGGTATTACGGCACCCAGTACCAAAGTGGCTCCAAATCCTTAATGTGGGAAGTGGTTTATCACTGCCTGTGTAATTATTCTTTTCTATCTTTGGGTCATTGTCAATTAAGTAAAGTGGTTCATTATCATTTGCAACATCTGAGTAGGTCGCTCGTCTCAAATCAATGAAATCAAGTTTACGTTCTGGAGAGCTCGCAGGCTTTGACCGCAGGCTTTCCTGGGGGCTTGCGTGTAGTCTTGTCAGTTCCTACGCATGACTGACATGTCTAGATCTGAGCACATATGTGGGAAGCTTATGACAAGACGATATCAATTTCAGTTTAAAGCTAATATGTTCCCAATTTAGTAAAACGGCATGTAAAAGCAAAAAAAGGGTAGGGTTGGTCAGAACCGTATATCACCTTTTCAAATACCGTATATACCGTATAAAACTGTATTCTGTATATACGGAGAGATTGGTACCCTTCAGATTTAAATCATAATGGGCTCATTTTTTAGCTCTTCAAGAGCTGCACACATGTATCCAATTTAGATGCGCCAAAAAATCAAGGTTTGAAGGGCTAGGCCTGTCCAAAGCCAAAAAGACCCCAAAATGACCATTTCTAGTGCAAAAAGAATCCCAGCTACTCTAACGACCAATAAAACATTGTGATTGACGCAAAAACATGCATTAAAAGAAAGTGGGAAGCAAAGGGAGTGCTTAATTAAAAGAGTCACAAAAAAATTGAACCCAAAGAGCAAAAAGGACTGTTCCTGCTGGGATTCTTTCTTCAAACCTGAGTCTGGGGGTGGTACAATTCGAAATACGGTTTTGCACCGTATTTTTACAGAGGGGGGGACTAAGGCCCAAAATCAGGCTTTTTTTGATGCTCCTAGGGTATGTGCGCCGAAACTGGCTAGGTTTTAGATCAGCAGCAAATGGTGGCTGGAGGCAGTGGAGCCTAAACCTAGCCAGTTCCGGCGCACGTGCCAGATCGGCCGCGGCGTGAACCCTACTTTTCACTGCCAAATCTCCATATCTGGCCATCCACTGGGCCATTTGGGTGATGTTTAGTGCGTTGGAGTCCATGTCCCAAATAAATATCATTGCAAAAACAATGGATTGATTTGGCCTAGTGGTTGGTCAGATGTGGAATTTCAGCCATTTACCTAAAGATAAAATCAGCTTGAGGGGTGCCAGCAAGGCCCATTTTTGACTTTTTAACTGTTCTTTTGAGTATGCAGAATGTTAGCAAGCTATTGGGGAATCATAAATGTGAAATATTGGGACTGGGATTTGGACCCATAGAGGAGCTATAGTCGATTGAATGGTGATCTGAGGCCAGAGGAGTGATCTGGGGTTGGCCGGATTTCATCATTTTTCGTTGGACATGCTTTTTATAAGGAAAATAGAGGTTGGCATGGTCAAAACTGGAAAAGACAAGCGGGAAAGAGCATGTCCGGCAGTATATCCGGTTCCCCCCCTCTGGTATTTTTATACGGAAATACGGCGTATATACGGAAATACACTGTATACACGTCGTATAATACCTATCAATTCCTGAAACGGAAAATACGGTACGTAGCGACGCCTCCCCCCTCCCCTGTAGTTATACGGCGTATATACCGTACCCTATAATACCTAAATTATACTTATACGGTTTTGGCCAACCCTAAAAAAAAGCATTCTGGATTTGCGCGGATAGCCCTTTGTACTGGAAACCTGGGTGCATGCTTCCTTGTAACAGTGGCACAAACTTACCCTCGGTGGCAGATACTTGTCCAAAGAAGGATTTCTGAGTCCATTGATGATTTCAGAAGGAGGAGGCCTGTGCGTATCGTGAGGTAACCTCAACATATGTGTGTATGTGTGCATTTGTATGTGTGTGTATGTGTGTATGTGTGTGCGTGTGTGTGTGTGTTTGTGTGTTTGTGTGTGTGTGTGTGTGTGTGTGTGTGTGTGTGTATGTGTGTGTGTGTGTGTGTCAGTAGCAACACTGGAAGATAGCGCTCTTACATTCAATAAACTAGCATCGTAACTGTCAATCTAACTTACTTGGCAAGAGATGCCTTGATGAGCTCTGCAGTGGCCTTGTAAGGCAGGAAGCCATTCAGTCCTCCAAGCTTCATACTCTGCTGTGGGGGCAACTCAGCCTGTTTGTGCAAGTGCAGCGGTAATTGCTAAATAAATCATGGCCGGATGTGCTCGTTTGTGTGTGTATGTGTGTGTGTGTGTGTGTGTGTGTAAGCGTGTGTGTAAGCGTGTGTGTGTGTGTGCGTGTGTGCAGGTGCGTGCGTGTGTGTTGTTGTTGTTGTGTGTGTTTGTATGTGTGTGTGTGTGTGTGAGTGTGTGTGTGTGTTGTGTGTGTGTGTGTGTGTGTTTGTGTGTGTGTGTGTGTGTGTGTAGTTTATTAGCAAGTCTCCAACCTGCAGACTGACGAAGGTCGTGATCCCAGCACCCAAGATTTTTTCGAGCTGAGCTTCGCCTTGCTCTTTGTCCGTCACACGGCTGGGCTCGACGTACGGGTATCTGCCCACCATCACAGAGTCCGGCACTAACCAGTTGGCGTAACTTGAAAATGAGTGTGAATCGGGGTAAGAGCCTGGGGGACATCAAGGGGGGAGGTGTAATCTGCCTGCCTTCCTGAGGAATTCTATACAGGGAGTGACATTTGTGTGCATGGTGCATATTCTTGTTTTAGCACTCACTGTCCAGGTCCCACAATGAAGGCAGTTGCTGCACAGTGTCACTTGAGCTACCGGAGCACACCCTAGCGCTCCTGCTTCCGTAAGGCTGCTTTAAGCTCTTGCATTTTCTAAGGTGTGAAGATACATGGAGGGGAAGGCTGGCTCGAGATGCGTGGCCGTGTGGGGAACAAGAGGGTGGAAGAGCGCGGTTCATGCTTGCATACATTGCCGACATGCTTGCTGAACTTAATGTAAACTTTGTGTGGAATCTGAAATTGGTCTCACTTTAAAAAACTGTCTTGCAGCAAATTGTGTACAGTACTGGTAACGCAAAAGGAAAAAACAATGAAACCTAGACATAAAGTGTCCTAGCCCTGTTCCAAGCACTCACAAGAACTATTTGTAAGCAGAGCAGAATCATGCTCAAAACATTTGCCAGGGAAGGGCGCATTGTTAAGCTCGCCTATAGCAGATTCTTTGTTCTCATCACAGTTTAAAAGGGCTCAAATTGTGTCAAATTCTTTGGGCAGCACTCATACCTAGTCTATTTCCAGAGGTCTTCTGCTAAGAACATTTGATACCTGCATGAATGAGAAGAACTCATAAGATCCAAATTTCTTGACTTATTGAGGAATGTACTCTATTCTCACAGCGCGGAAGGTTTGGTGAGTGCGTGCTGAGTGCAAAACAAAAGCACGGAAACATTATGTACACCTTTAGTAAAGAAGGCCGCAATATAGCACATATTGCTGCCTTCAACTTGCTCAGTTGATCCTTGCTCTGCTGGAAGGTTTAATTTATTGCAGCCTGCACCTGAAATTCAGGATTATAAAAGCAGATACCTTTCCTCCTTTAAAGATATGCCGAGGAAACGCTCCCCCCAGCCAGCCTTTGGTCTTTCCCTGCTTGTTTGCCAGGCGGCCCAGGCCTCGTTTGCCAGGCGGTCCAGGCCGGTTTTTGAGCGACTGCTGAGCCGCATGCTGATTTGTCCCCATGCTCGCTCAGGGGAGCGGAGGCTACCTTTGTACCTTCACGGCACTGCTCTTCTTTCTTAGCTTCCTTTCCCTTTTCCTTTTTTTGGAGTGATTTGGAGGTCCTTGTTGGGGTCCTTTTTAAAGAAGTACCTATTCCACCATCTCACGATGCAAATCAATGACATGGGCAGAGAGATCAGTGAGGGCATTGAGGGTGCCGTGACTGGTGATCGAGTGAATTGTGTGTCCCACATGCTGTATGCTGATGACCTTGGATTAACTACTAATGACCCTAGTGAAATGCAGACGATGCTGAACAAGCTTCGTACGTACGCTGAGGAAAGGATTGACTGTGAACACGGCCAAGTCGGAGGTGGTTCATTTTAATAGTAAGTCTGTCTCTCCTTTGCAGAATCCGTTCACGTACGATGGTGTGGTGCTTCCAGAGAAGGACAGGTTCAAATA
>Ga0307942_1001998_pt1 | contig 16518 bp, 20 predicted proteins | sample OrgLakmetagen175_FD_201846 | JGI IMG/M metagenome (GOLD analysis project Ga0307942, IMG submission 201846) | Saline water microbial communities from Organic Lake, Antarctica - #175 | ecosystem: Environmental > Aquatic > Non-marine Saline and Alkaline > Saline | place: Antarctica: Organic Lake... | reverse complement strand
GAGGTTGGTAGGAAAGGGGGTGTGTATGAGGTTAGAAGGAAAGGGGGTGTGTATGAGGTTGGTAGGACAAGAGGGGGAGAAGGGGGGGAGTCGAGAGGGAGTAATAGGCAGCTACGGGATCATTTGCTCTGAGGGAGTAGTAGGCAGCTACAGGATCATTTCAGTAGTGAGGAAGTAATAGGCAGCTACAAGATCATTTGCTCTGAGGTCATTTGTTCTGAGGGATTTATAGGCAGCTACGAGATCATTTGCTCTGATAGCAAGTGGGAGTGCAGGCCAAGCTGGTGGCCAATGGAAATAAGTAGAGTTTGTTATTGTTGGTACGTTCACAGAGCTAGTGTAAATTGTGGACACCTCCAGAAGTGCATTACACAGGTCCACGCAATGCCTTGAACACGGGCCAAGCCCATGGCCGACAAAAAAGAGCAAACTCTGTCTTTGTCAGGGTTTTAAGAGCTAGCGCAAACTGTGTACATCTCCAGAAATGCAACACACTGGTCTGCGCAATGCTCTGAAAGCAGGCCAAGCTCATGGCCAACAAAAAAGAACAAACTCTGTCTTTGTCAGGGTTTCAAAAGCTAGCGCAAACTGTGGAAACCTCCAGAAATGCAACACACTGGCTCACGCAATGCTTTGAATGCAGGCCAAGCTCATGGCCAATGAGAAGAAGCTGGTGGTCGTGCATCGGCTGCATCAAATCCTGGTGCCCTTCATGCTCCGTCGTCAGGTGCGGATGTGTGAGAAAAGGTGTCACGAGTCGTGGCATAACTGTAACATTTTTTGCATCAAATCCTGGTGCCCTTCATGCTCCCTCGTCAGGTGCGGATGTGTGAGAAAAGGTGTAATGAGTCGTGGCATTAATTGTAACATCGTTTGCATCAAATCCTGGTGCCCTTCATGCTCCGTCGTCAGGTGCGGATGTGTGAGAAAAGGTGTCACGAGTCGTGGCAATAACTGTAACATTGTTTGCATCGAATCCTGGTGTGTGAGAAAAGGTGTCACGAGTCGTGGCAATAACTGTAACATTGTTTGCATCAAATCCTAGTGCCCTTCATGCTCTGTCGTCAGGTGCAGATATGTTCAATTTGTTAGGTCGCGACATAGCATGTGTCGCAATGTAGTGGCGTATCATGTGACTTGTGTGCCTGTTACTGTGTGTGCTGCATAGCATGTTTTGCAATGTAGTGGCGTATCATGTGACTTGTGTGCCTATTACTGTGTGTGCTCTCACTACAGATAAAAATTCTCTTGTTGTAATATCGTACACAGATGGACATTTCTTAGTATTAAACTGTGCTGTGCTCACCACATATGGACATTCTTTTGTTTGAACTGCATGCATTTATTGCACGGTTAACTTGATTCAAGACAGTGCCTTTTAGTAACTGCACATTGTCGCAAAGTATGTAGCAGACAATCGTTTGTTTGAACTGCATGCATTTATTGCACAGTTAACTTGATTTATTACAGTGCCTTTTAGTAACTGCACGTTGGCGCAAAGTATGTAGCAGACAAGGATGAGTACGCTCTACACTCGTTGCCCAGTGTACGAGCAAGTGTACGAGTTGTGGAGAATGGCACTTCGTGAACATACCTTATCGCATATCATCTTACCATACAGTGCATAAGGTGTGGAGGGTTAGCTGTCTCCGCAATGCCGTGCTTCGTGAATTGCTATTAAGACTCACTGAGAGCGCTGTGTTTGTGTACCCTATCAAAAAGGAGCAAGCCCGAAGGCCAAGCTGCCCCTCAGATTGCACTACTTTCACCTGACTGATCTAGCCACCGTGTCTTTGACTCTTATCACAGGACTGGGATGAGGATAAGAGATTCACTGACAAATAGCCTTCCCTTGAAGTGTACGGCCGCTACCAGCCATTGCTGCCATTTTGCTGACCTAGCCACCCTGTTCTTGACATTTTGCTGACCTAGCCACCCTGTTCTTGACATTTTGCTGACCTAGCCACCCTGTTCTTGACATTTTGCTGACCTAGCCACCCTGTTCTTGACATTTTGCTAACCTAGCCACCCTGTTCTTGACATTTTGCTGACCTAGCCACCCTGTTCTTGACATTTTGCTGACCTAGCCACCCTGTTCTTGACATTTTGCTGACCTAGCCACCCTGTTCTTGACATTCTTCTTCATACATCGTAATATTGTAATGCTTGTTTCCCCGCTGCATCATCAAGCCTCATTGCTGTGTTTCTCGGACATTTGCACAACGTGGACGGGCAAGCTGGAGACCGCTGAAGTGCTAGTTACCACGTGCGCAACGTCTTCTCTGCCGGCCTTGCTCATTTCTGGTGTCTGTGCAACCTCAGGTGCAAGATGTGGAGGGCAGAGTGGCCCAAAATATGCTGGGGATCATTTTGGCATTATCTCTTCTCTGCTGGCTTTGCTCATTTCTGGTGTCTGTGTTTTTTTACCTCAGGTGCAAGATGTGGAGGGCAGAGTGGCCCCCGATATGCTGGGGATCATTTTGGCATTGTCTCTTCTCTGCTGGCTTTGCTCATTTCTGGTGTCTGTGTTTTTTTACCTCAGGTGCAAGATGTGGGAGGACAGAGTGGCCCAAAATATGCTGGGGATGATTTTGGCATTGTCTCTTCTCAGCTGGCTTTGCTCATTTCTGGTGTTTGTGTTTTTTTACCTCAGGTGCAAGATGTGGGCGGACAGAGTGGCCCAAAATATGCTGGGGATCATTTTGGCATTGTCTCTTCTCTGCTGGCTTTGCTCATTTCTGGTGTCTGTGTTTTTTTACCTCAGGTGCAAGATGTGGGAGGACAGAGTGGCCCAAAATATGCTGGGGATCATTTTGGCATTGTCTCTTCTCTGCTGACTTTGCTCATTTCTGGTGTCTGTGTTTTTTTACCTCAGGTGCAAGATGTGGGAGGACAGAGTGGCCCCAGATATGCTGGGGATCATTTTGGCATTGTCTCTTCTCTGCCGGCCTTGCTCGTGTTTGGTGTCTGTGTTTTTTTACCTCAGGTGCAAGATGTGGGAGGACAGAGTGGCCCCAGATATGCTGGGGATCATTTTGGCATTGTCTCTTCTCTGCCGGCCTTGCTCGTGTTTGGTGTCTGTGTTTTATACCTCAGGTGCAAGATGTGGGAGGACAGAGTGGCCCCAAATATGCTGGGGATCATTTTGCATTGTCTCTTCTCTGCTGCCTTTGCTCATTTCTGGTGTCTGTGTTTTTTTACCTCAGGTGCAAGATGTGGAGGACAGAGTGGCCCCAGATATGCTGGGGATCATTTTGGCATTGTCTCTTCTCTGCTGGCTTTGCTCATTCCTGGTGTCTGTGTTTTTTTACCTCAGGTGCAAGATGTGGAGGGCAGGGTGGCCCCAAATATGCTGGGGATCATTTTGCATTGTCTCTTCTCAGCTGGCCTTGCTCATTTATGGTGTCTGTGTTTTTTTACCTCAGGTGCAAGATGTGGAGGACAGAGTGGCCCCCAATATGCTGGGGATCATTTTGGCATTGTCTCTTCTCTGATGGCCTTGCTCATTTCTGGTGTCTGTGTTTTTTTTACCTCAGGTGCAAGATGTGGGAGGGCAGTGTGGCCCCAAATTATCTGGAGACCAGTTATGCAATGTCTCTCCTATGCTGGCCTTGCTCATGTTCAGTGTCTGTGCAACCTCAGGTGCAAGACGTGGAGGGCAAGCTGCCTCCAAAGGTCCCCGTGGTTGTTAAGGTGCCCATGACTCCCTACCAATCCGCAGTGTACAACTGGGTCAAGGTGGGTCGTAGGGGGTTTACTGTAGACACGATGTGTGTGTGTGTGTGTTTGTGCGTGTGTGTGTTTGTGTGTGTGTGTGTGTGTCAAGGTGGGTCGTAGGTGGCGTACTGTAGACACGGTGTGCGTGTGTGTGTTTGTGTGTGTCAAGGTGGGTTGCAGAGGTGGTGTATGGTGTAGCAATAACAAAGCAGGTGGAGGTGCCCATGACTCCCTACCAATCCGCAGTGTACAAATGGGTCAAGGTGGGTAAAAGTAGGAGGTGTGGTGTCAAACAAACACTTGCATGGTTATTGGCAGGCAAATGCTGGGGGACATAACTGTATTGCAAAAGCTTAGCAGGTCGAGGTGTCCACGGCTCTCCCCTCTGGTCTGTTGTGCACATCTGGGTGGGTTTGTGGGGGTGGGATCCACATTTTTCTTCTACACTTATGTGCGCAAAGCGTCGGTGGAGACTTCGTCTGTGCAGGACCAGGCTACTAGCTGCTGAAAGTGTGGACGTCGAAAATAAATTGGTTGAGCTCTCCCTTTAATGCCATGTTTGGAACTGCACACACACACACACACGCACACACACACTCATACACACACATGGCGCGCACGCTCATGCGCACGCACACATGCACATACACACGCTCACACACACACACACACACACACACACACACACACACACACACACACATGCGCACACACACACACACATACACACACACATGAACACACACAGGCCACTGGTACCATCAAGCTGCACCCCGATGACCCGCTGCGTCTGAAGATCAAGACCACAAACAATTTTGTGGCTCTGAACAATAAGGTCATGGAGCTGCGAAAGGTGTGTTTATGTGTGTCTGTGTTTGTGTGTACGCGTGTGTGTGTACGCGTATATGTGTGTGTACGCAGTGTTTGTGTGTGTGTGCGTGCGTGCGCAACTTTAAAAAGACACAAATGTGGCTGCTTTGCGTCCCACGTTTCCCAAAAGATGGTCCCCGGTGTACCTTTTGAGTTTGGAAGCTCTTGCTCAGCACCATCACGCCTTCATATTCTCATCACGTCCTCAAATTCTCATCACATCTTCAAATCCTCATCACGTCTTCAAATCCTCATCACGTCTTCAAATCCTCATCACGTTTTCAAATCCTCATCACCACCTCACCTCCTCAATCCTTGTCACGTCCTCAAAAGCGTGACAACAGCAAAGAAATAAGCCAGAGTTCAAGTCGGGATGAAAGCCAGAAGAAGTTGCACTGTAATTAGTTTAAATTGTTTTTTAGGCTGAGATGTATTCAGAGGTTGAATTTTATATACTGTGCATAAAGTATATCACCGCCCCTAATTATTGTTTTTTGGTGGGGGCGGTGACAGATTACTTGTGAACGGTGGTAAAAATATATTTATTTCTGGGGGGAGCGGTTCAGGTTTTAAGGGGGGGCGGTAGTGAAAAACATGTATTGTTCAAAGTGATGAGCGGTCAGGATACCCCCCCCGCTCCTCCTGCCCGTTCCCCCCAGACCTCGCCCTCCTGCAGCAGGCCAGGCTGAGCAAGAGGCAAAGGAGCGCAAAAGCAATCTTCTTCAGCGCAGCCATGCAGTATTCGCAAATTTCTGGTTTGCCCCCAGGATTGGATAGTTAGTATTGCATTGGCACTGCAAGAAATGAAGTTGAGATGGGAATGCAGGCATGCTATCATGCAGTAGCAGAAATGCGCAGGCGCACGACGTGCACACGCGAGCGCGCGCACACATACACACACACATGCACACACACACACACACACACACACACACACACACATGCACGCGGCACATATGCCTGCACGTGTGCAACCACGCACAATTACGCACACACACACACATACACACATACACACACACAAAACACGCGCACGGCACATATGCCTGCAGGTGTGCAACCACACACAATTGCGCGCACACACACACACACACACACTGTCACACACACACACACACACACACAAACACACACACACACAAACACACACATACGCACACACGCGTGCAAAACAAATGCCTGCAGGTGTGCAACCACCCGCTGCTGTCCTTCCCCTCTGATGCCTCTGACGGGGCACACTTGTTGGAGCAGTGCGGCAAGTTGGCCTTGCTGGACCGCCTGCTCATCAAACTGCACAGCACAGGACACAGGGTGCTGCTGTTCTGGTGCGTGTGTGCGTGTGTGTGTGTACGTATGTGTGTGTACCCGTGTGTCGTGTGTGTTGCATGTGTGTTTGTATGCTCATCAAACTGCACAGCACAGGACACAGGGTGCTGCTGTCCCGGTGTGTGTGAGTCGTGTGTTTTGTATGTGTATGGCAACACATTTTTGTGAATGGGGGACTGAGTGCTTGCAGAACAAAGGGCTTTGATGCTCTGGTCCCGTTTGTGTGCATGTGTGTATTTGTGCACGTGTTTTTTTCTGTGATTTGGGTACTTGTGCGTCAGTTGCCCCTTTGATCATGGTTGTGTGTGTGTGTGTGTGTGTTTGTGTGTATGTGTGTGTATGTATGTGTGTGCGTGTTTGTGTGTGTATGTGTATGTGGGTAGGTATTTACTCAGCAGTGGTTTTGCCAATAACGTGCATTCTGCATATACCAATCCACTATAAAGCATGTGCTGCTGATCCTTATTTCTTGTGGCAGGCTGACTAGTCTGCCATTAAAACGTTTCCACTTATATGTATGCACTCTGCTCTAAATGTTATGGTGCGCTGCTGCTATGGTATATACGCAGGGTTGGCCAGAACCATATAAATATGTATACTGTCGTATATTGCTTTTTTAGTTTCTGACAGCAAATCTCTCTCTCTCTCTCTCTCTCTCTCTCTCTCCCCACTGTAAAGTGCTATACATTATACAATACATGTGTATACATACAGTCTATGCCCTGTAAATATTAATATACGTATATAGGCATCCCATATACAGTCCTGGCCGACCCTATATATTCACCATACATATTCACAAACCCCACAATCCAAGCTTCAGATGCATGCGTAGGTGCACGTACTGCGTGTACACAATTTGCACTCTACGTCTGATGCATGCCATTGCTGTGTTTGTTGCGCTAGCAACAACACACACACACACACACGCACACACACATACACACATACACACACACACACACGCACACACACATACACACACACACGCACACACATACGCACTTACACACACACACACACACACGCACGCACGCACGCACGCATACATACACACACACACACACATGCACGCATGCTGCACACAATTCACTGCGTGCTCAGCACGAGGGTCACACTCTTGTAGGGTTGGCCAGAACCATACATATGTAGGTATATACGGTGTACAAATGGTATTTTTAGCAGGGAAATCACCATACATACGGTCATATACGGTGCAGATATATACGGTTCTGGCCAACCCTACACTCTTGGCGTGTTTCGTTCATCAATCGCAGCACCATGACTAAGCTGCTGGACCTGCTGGAGTACTACCTGAAGTGGCGCCAGCTGCAAGGAGGGGGGCTCATGCAGTACAGGTGGGTAGGTGTGGGGAGGAATGGGAGCTGGGATGTGTTTGTGCGTGTGTGTGTGCGTGTGTGTGGGGGGGTATGGTTGTTTGTGAGGGAAGGTCATGCAGAAGATGTGTGTGTGTAAAAATGTGGCTTGGCTAGGGTGGGTGTGGGTTAAGGACTGGGTGTGGGGTGTACGTGTTTTGCATGCTCCGGTGCAAACGTGTTAACTTACACTGGTGAGGTCAAGGCTTGCTGTGTGGACAACAGCCAAGCAGTCTGCACACTTGCTGGACAGCAGCCAAAAAAGCCTACAAGTCCATGCTCGAGATTGTGGCCGGGCAGAGATTGTGGCCGGGAAGATAGATTGTGGCCGGGAAGATAGATTGTGGCCGGGAAGATCGATTATGGCCGGGAAGATAGATTGTGGCCAGGTAGATTGTGGCCAGGAATTGAGGAGAGAGGATGCTGATTGAAGGGGGCCTTCCATGCAATGCTGATGCGTGGTGTACACTGAACAAGTGTGGACGTGTGAATAAGAGGGTGGGCTGGAACTTTACATATGTACATTTATAAATATGGTGCATACGCTGTTTTTAGCTGGACGTTTTTCATACATGGGGTCATATCATACGTGTAGACATACGGTTCTGGCCAACCCTATGTGTGAATGGTGAACGCTGAAGTTGAGGAAAGTTCTGCGTGGGTGAGGGCAGGGGTGGGGTCCTGCATGATACTTTTATGGAAGAAAGGCATTAGAGGATCATGACCAAGCAAGAGATGTTAGCTTGCTGGAGGGGAAAAAAAGGTTAGTGCACATACTAGCTGCAGCGTGCATGGCCACTTAGGTGGACTGGCAGGCGCATGATTGAGTGGCATCGCTGCCTGTGCCCACAATGTTTGGGTAATGCTTTTGGTGTTAAATAAGTGGGCTGGCAGGCGCATGATTGAGTGGCATCGCTGCCTGTGCACACAATGTTTGGGCAATGCTTTTGGTGTCACTTAAGTGAAATGGCAGGTGCATGAATGAGTGGCATCGCTGCCTGTGCCCACATTGTTTGGGCAATGATTTGGGTGCCACTTAAGTGGGCTGGAAGGTGCATGAATTAGCGGCATCGCTGCCTGTGCCCACAATGTTTGGGCAATGCTTTAGGTGTCACTTAAGTGAAATGGCAGGTGCATGATTGAGTGGCATTGCTGCCTGTGCACACAATGTTTGGGCAATGCTTTTGGTGTCACTTAAGTGAAATGGCAGGTGCATGAATGAGTGGCATCGCTGCCTGTGCCCACATTGTTTGGGCAATGATTTGGGTGCCACTTAAGTGGGCTGGAAGGTGCATGAATTAGCGGCATCGCTGCCTGTGCCCACAATGTTTGGGCAATGCTTTTGGTGTGTAGACAACAAGGTGTGCACTCCGACGCGTGTAAGCCTGCACTCTAATTTAGTCCTAGTCGTGCTACATAACATAACACACACACGCACATACACACACGTGCACACACACACGCACAACGCACACGCGCGCACACGCGCACACACACACACACACACACACACACACACACACACACACACACACAAACACACACACACACGCAACAGGCGCATTGACGGCTCTACGCCATTGGAGTCCCGAGAGCATGCGATCCAGGACTTTAATGCTGCCAACTCGGAGGTCTTCATTTTCCTGCTGTCTATCAGGGCTGCTGGTCGAGGCTTGAATTTGCAGGTGTGGGTGTGGGTGTGGGTTTGGGCGTGGGCGTGGGCGTGGGCGTGGGTGTGGGTGTGGGTGTGGGTGTGGGTGTGGGTGTGGGTGTGGGCGTGGGTGTGGGTGTGGGTGTGGGCGTGGGTGTGGGTGTGGGTGTGGGCGTGGGCGTGGGAGTGGGAGTGGGTAGATGTGCGTGTTTGTGAGTGTGTAGGTGATTGTGGGTGTGAATGGATGAGTTAGTATATGTGCATATGCGTGTGGCTGTGTCTGTGTGCGTTTTCTGTGCATGCGCACGGAAGCATCAACCTGTGTACAAACCGAGCCAATCATTTAACGCAAGTTCCGCACGTGCCTATACTCTAGCACAGACAGCCGACACTGTCATCATTTATACTCTTGCACGGACAGCCGACACTGTCATCATTTATACTCTTGCACACACAGCAGACACTGTCATCATTTATACTCTTGCACACACAGCCGACACTGTCATCATTTATACTCTTGCACACACAGCCGACACTGTCATCATTTATACTCTTGCACACACAGCCGACACTGTCATCATTTATACTCTTGCACACACAGCCGACACTGCCATCATTTATACTCTTGCACACACAGCAGACACTGTCATCATCTATACTCTTGCACGGACAGCCGACACTGTCATCATTTATACTCTTGCACGGACAGCAGACACTGTCATCATTTATTCTCTTGCACACAGCCGACACTGTCATCATCTATACTCTTGCACGGACAGCAGACACTGTCATCATTTATACTCTTGCACAGACTGCCGACACTGTCATCATTTACGACCCCGACCCCAACCCAAAAAACGAGGAGCAGGCCATTGCTCGATCCCACCGTATCGGCCAGATGAAGGAGGTGCGTTTGTGCTTAGGTGTGGCTGTGTGGGCGTGCACACATACTTCGTGGGTTCGCTTAGGTGTGGCTGTGTGGGCGTGAACACATACTTCGTGGGTTCGCTTAGGTGTGGCTGTGCGGGCGTGCACACATACTTCGTGGGTTCGCTTAGGTGTGGCTGTGTGGGCGTGAACACATACTTTGTGGGTTCGCTTGGGTGTGGCTGTGTGGGCATGTACACATACTTCGTGGGTTCGCTTAGGTGTGGCTGTGTGGGCGTGTACACATACTTCCTGGGTTCGCTTGGGTGTGGCTGTGTGGGCGTGAACACATACTTGTGTGGGTGACTGGGTGTGGCTGTGTGGGCATGATCACATACTTGTGTGGGTGACTGGGTGTGGGTATGTGGGTGTGTACACATACTTGCATGGGTGCTTAGGTGTGGGTATGTGGATGCGTGCGTCCATGCGTGCACGCCTTCATCTATTTGTGCAGGATCTGTTCCTTGCCAGATAAAGGAGGTGTGTGGTTGCATAGGAGTGGGTGCATGGGTGTGTATGTGTGTGTGTGTGTATGTGTGTGGGTGCTTTCCCTCACCTGTCTGTGCAGGACCTGTTCCTTGCAGGGTTGTTAAGTTCTTTTTTTGGGAACAAGGGTCCGATAACGTTTGTGAACGTTTTAGAACCATCGAACTGTTCAAAGGGTTCGATGTGCAATTTTTGGAAACGGGCCTTTGGGATCCTCCCTCCACCTTTAGGACTTCCCAATTAATTGTGTATGTTTAAAACTAAGTATAGGAATAGAAACGGAGGCCGGAATGGGACCATGTCATCATCGTAGAGCAAAAAAGGAGAACCCCAGGGTGCAGTGCAAGTGCCACGTTGAACAAATCCTTGGCAATTTAGAAAGACCGTGGAAACCTGGCCTTCAGACCAAGGAATCCTGCAGGCCTGGTACAGAGTACAGATAATATTTCATTTATAAATCATTGAACATGTTACTTTTACTGCAAGGAAAGAGTGGAACTGAACAGGGGGGTGCTGCTTGCCCCCTAATTTTGACAGACACATGCTGTAAAGTTCAACGAACTCTTAAAGGCTCGTCAAACTTGACCAAACTCCGGACGGCACTTTTCGAGTTTGTTATAATGCGTGGGAGTTTGCAAACTTGAACTTTTGGCCGAACCCCGAACAACCCTAGTCAGTTGTCAAAGGGAGGTGTGTGGATGCATAGGCATGGGTGTGTGGGTGCGTGCGTGCATGTGTGCGTGCCTTCACCTGTATGTGCAGGATTGGGTTCCCTGATTCCAGCAGAAGATAAACTTTGTGTTTTCATGTGGGTCTATCACCTTTTTAAGGATCCTGGTCTTGGTGCCAAAATGCTCGACTGTCTTTTGAAATGTTTTGTAAAATTGCAGAGGGGGCTGACTGAGGCCCAAAATTGGCAAGTTTTCACATGCTCTTTGGCTTATACGCCCCCAAATTGGCAAGCTCCGAATTTTACATAATATGGATGTGGGTGTGAAATTTGGAGCTTGCCAATTTCGGGGCGTATACTCAGTTTGCTTGGCGTGCAGGCCATTTTTTACCATCAATTCTTCAAACCAGATCACCCACTGCACCAATCTGGGATGTTTTATTGGTATAGAACCTTTATTAGAAAAGGTATTATCATTGCAACAAAAATGAAAGAAAACAGCTGAGTGGTTGGTGTTGCATGAGGATCTGAGCCATTTTCCCATGGAAATCACCACATTAGGGTTTACATGCACCATGTGTGCTTAGTCCAGTTTTATCTCAGCACGCAAAGTGACCCACATAAAACTGGGCACATGCTCGGGTAGCTCTCAATGCCAGCTACAATTTGGTACTAAAATGGTGTCGATCGGATAAAGTGGCTGTGAGTGGCCGCCTTCTGAATGCAAAAATGCGCATTTTCAGGCATTTCCTCCATTAGCCCCCTCTGGTAAAATTGAATGTTAGTGTGAAATTGCAACCAATGTCAGTGTGAAACTGCAACCAATGTCAGTGTGAAACTGCGACCATTGATATCTGTGCTTGCAGGTGCGGGTGCTGCATCTGGAGACTGTGGCAGACCCGGTAAACTCCACCCTGGTAAGAATGCCGATGAAACGCTAGGAATGTTTGTTGGGACGTGTAGAAGTCTGTGGAAAGGCTTGTTGGGACGTGTAGAAGTCTGTGGAAAGGTTTGTTGGGACTTGTAGAAGTCTGTGGAAAGGTTTGTTGGGACGTGTAGAAGTCTGTGGAAAGGTTTGTTGGGACGTGTAGAAGTCTGTGGAAAGGTATGTTGGGACGTGTAGAAGTCTGTGGAAAGGTTTGTTGGGACGTGTAGAAGTCTGTGGAAAGGTTTGTTGGGATGTGTAGAAGTCTGTGGAAATGTTTGTTGGGACGTGTAGAAGTCTGTGGAAAGGTTTGTTGGGACGTGTAGAAGTCTGTGGAAGGGTTTGTTGTGCAACGTACCTATTCACGGCATTGGGAGAAGTTTTCCTGATGTGCGCGCAGCACACACACACGCATACACGCACACATGCACACACATGAAAACGCTCACACACACACACACACGCACACATACACACTCAAATGTGCAAGCGCACACACGTACACACATATGTACACGCCCACAAACCAGATGCACATATGGACACACACAGACACACAAGTCCACAGGTACAAAAAACACAGGTACATGGGCGGACACGTTTACACAAGCGTGCATGGATACAAACATGGTCACATGCACACACACGCTCGAGCGCATGCGTGCACACACACACACACACACACACACACACACACACACACACACACACACTCACGCATACACGTGCACACACACATACACGTAAACACAAACGCCAGCACCTCACCACATATACCTACACATCCACACACACACACACACAAACACACACACATACACACACATACACACACACACACACACACACACACACAGGGCACCAAGGACGCTGCCATGCAGCTGAAGAAAGCCATCATGGCGACCACTGCTTCAGGGGATCGACCGCGCTACCTTGACAGTGTGGAGTCCTTGGTAAGTTTTGCCTAAACACTTTTGTGCTGGGTGTGCTAAGGAGCTACTTGTTCTGCTGAGGCACTGTTAAAAAAACTGTGTTTGAAATGTGCTATGGAGCTTATTATTTTACTGTTTAAGAAACATGTACTTTATACTTTAGGTGTGCTAAGGAGCTATTTGTTCTGCTGAGGCACTGCTAAAAAAATTGTTTGAAATGTGCTAAGGAGCCTTTTAATTTGCCAAGGCAATGTTCAAAAAACTTGTTTATAAGTGTACTAAGAAGCTTTTTGTTTTGCTAGGGCACTGTTTAAGAATTATCTCCTTTATATTATAAGTGTGCCACCAGGAGGCGTCTTTTGTTTTGGACAGGCACGTATACTTTTTGGGGTGGACACCCCTGAGGGGCTACCCACCCCCTAAATCCCCCCTCCAGTGCCCCCACCCAGACAAAAAGGATACCAATCTGCTCCTCTTTTAATTCTGCATCCATCTGCGTACTGATCAAGATCTAAAACTGAAGTTTTGCAAAGTTGTGGGGCAAAAATTGAGATACGGACGCCCATGCACACATGACCTACCAGGCACCCACAACTGGCTTGCACAGCCCCACATTGCTTCCATATCCTTATAATTTCACTGACTATCTCATTGCTGGCACAATCCTGAAATATTAAAGTGAGTTGCTGCTCCATTGGCTTGGCTCACCCCGCGGCCTGCACCCAAGCGCGTGTGCCTCTGACTTTTGGACATGTCCACAGACCCCCCCTTTTACCCAATTTGCTCAAAGAGGGTGCCAGTCGACTGGGCTTGAGCTGAGGATTCCAATGATATATATTTAGTTCCGTGGAAGTGGAAGTGGCCCAGAATAAAACTGGAGCCCCCCCCAAAAACTAAACCCCACCCCTCCCCTCCCCCTCCGGATTCGACTCAAATATGCCAATCGATAGCTCTCGACGTCAGGTTTCCGGATATATAATTTTTAATTGATTTGACACGTGCCTTTCAAAAGTCCTGCTTCCTGACGCCTCCTGGTGCCACGAAGCTTTTTTTCTGCTGAGGCACTGTTTGAAACACTTGTATTGTAAGTTTACTAAGAAGCTTCTGCTGGTAAACCTTTCAAGACTACAATGCAGTGGCTGATACAAGTGCCTTGGTGCTGGTTTTCTTTTGCTGCATGGGTGGCATACGCATACGCACATTCACACACGTAACACGTCCACACACATTTACTCACGTCCACACACATTCACACACATTCACACACATTCACACTTACGCACACACACGCACACAACCACAACCACAACCACACACACATAATCACACACATGCACACAACCACACACGCATGCAATCACACATGCACACAACTATACGACCACACAACCACACACGCTCAAAAACACACACACGTATGCACACATTCTTAGGTGCGCAACCTCATCCAGCGCCAGAAAATAGATATGGCGAGCGAGGTCATCGATGCCGGGCGATTTGACATGACAACCACCATGGATGAGCGCAAAGCCACTTTAGAAGCCATGCTGCAGGTATGCTACATGTTGCATCATGGTGTGCTTGGGTGAGTAGGTCGGGGCGTATGATGCGGAATTTTCAACTTATCATCTTGACTTGTTACTACTTGAACAGAGGCCGCTCCAAACAGCGCGCGTCTTCTTCACAGGCATGGAATGCCGCCACATGCCTTTTCATAACTATTATATAAATCATTATTTCCTCCTGAAACACTCCTTTTCATCATAGGGTTTACCAAGTGGTTTTTCCCCACTCTTCACATAACACAATCCTTCGATTCCAGTTTCTTCTTTCCTTTTTCTCCCTAATACCCATTATCTCGACTCGCTCTTGAACAGAGGCAGTCCTCAACAACGCGTCATTTTCAAGGACGTGGAAAACCCACCATGATCTCGATTTGGTAGCTCTTAATTGTGATCCATCCTCAGATATCTAAACAAAAAGCGTCATTTTCAAGGACATTTAAAACCGCCCATGATCTCGACTTTGGTAGCTTTAAGCCGTGATCCTTCCTCAGAGACTTAAACAAAAAGCGTCATTTTCAAGGACATGGAAAACCCCCCATGATCTCGACTTTGGTAGCTCTTAATCGCGTGTCCTTCCTCAGAGGCCTAAACAAAAAGTTCCTTTGAATCGGTTTCAAATTCGCTCCTATGGTAGTGTTTGATAGGAGGAATGAGCAAAGGCGGCCCTCGACAGACTTTCTTCCTTGCACACGCTTGAGCAACCATTTCTTTCCTTTTAAATTCTGCCTTGATGGTGTGCAGGGTGCGCACCGAGCTAAGGCAGCCCTGACAGAAGTCGTCTTCCTCAACAATGAACGTTGATGTTTTCTCTTTATCAAACAAGTCATCTTCCATCGCTAAAAAACATTCATTTTTTCCTTTGCATCTTTCACGGTGGTCTGCAGGTTGAGGACGGAGGGAGGAAACCCGGCCTCAAACAAGTTGTCTTGCTTTTTAGTGAACATTAACGGGCTCCCTTCATCAAGCCAGTCATCTGCATTAAAAACATCCATTCTTTCCTTTGCATCTTTTACGGTGGTCTTCAGGATGAGGACCGAGCCAAGGCCGCCCTGAACGAAGTGGTTTCGTGGCATGACCTCAATGCACAAATTGCAAGAGGACCGGACGTGAGTGTTGCTGTGTATGTGTGTGCCTGTGTGTGTGTGTGATTGTGTGTGGGTGGTTCTGGGTGTTCCTCTATTTGTGGACGTGGGTGTGGGTGTGAGAGTGGGTGTGGGTGAGGGTGTGAGTGTGGATGTGGATGTGAGTGTGGGTATGGGTGTGAATGTGAGTGTGATTGTGGGTATGGGTGTGAGTGTGAGTGTGAGTGTCAGTGTGGGTATGGGTATGGGTGTGATGGGAGTGTGGGTGTTGTGAGAGGGAAGGGACTAGGGAGGGAAAGGAAGGGTGCAGGAAGGGGGGAGGGGGGGGGGGGGGCAGGTTGCAAATGAAATTAGTTTGGTGTGTCCCTCGTGCATTTATGTCTTTCACTCTCTCCGTTGACTAAAAGCTCTCCGTTAACTGTGAATGTGCTTTTTTTTAGATCCTTGGCCGCGACTATGCTGAGATCACAGCTGTGCTCTTACCTCTCACACTCTCTTCGCTACTTGCGGTGAAAAATCGGCCCTGAGAGCCCCTGGAGTTTTATGACTGTGAGGGCGTTAACATGCGTGGGTGGCGCAGCACCACAAGCTACATCAACGTGACTGCACTCTGTGCTCACTCACTTTCCGTGCTCACTCGATTTCACTCAATCAATCGCTCACTTAGTCTATTGCTCACTCCACCTCACTTAATCTCTTGCTCCCTCAATCTCCATATTATTGAACCTCAATCGTGCTCAGGAGGTGGAGATCTTTAGCCGCACTCAATCTCTTGCTCACTCACTCTCCATTTCCTTGATCTTCAATCGTGCTCAGGAGCTGGAAATTTTTGACCGCATCGACGCTGAAATGTCATGGCCGGGCCAACCCAGGCCTCCTTGGGAGGAAGGTGCAGTGCCAGATTGGGCATCGTACACCGAACTGGAGGTCAAGGCAGCACAGGAGGTGTCACAGAAAAAGCCATCAGCTACAGGTGTGGCTGAGGGGGGCT
>Ga0307942_1001997_pt1 | contig 16524 bp, 13 predicted proteins | sample OrgLakmetagen175_FD_201846 | JGI IMG/M metagenome (GOLD analysis project Ga0307942, IMG submission 201846) | Saline water microbial communities from Organic Lake, Antarctica - #175 | ecosystem: Environmental > Aquatic > Non-marine Saline and Alkaline > Saline | place: Antarctica: Organic Lake... | reverse complement strand
CCCTTTCCCCTGCCTTCCAACAACGCACACAGCCGTGGTTTGCAGCCAGGTCTGTTGCATGCACGGCCTCCAATGCAGCAAAAATGCTGGGCCTTTCCACTACCACATCCAACCATTTCACCATGTTCAATGAGCAGCAGCAGCAGCAACAACAGCAGCAACAGGTGCAGCATTTTTGTATGGAGTGAGGTGTGCGCCATGAAATGTGTGGCATTGCATCAGTCATGTCAGGTCTAGATAAGGTGCGGTCTCATCTTCTTTCTGAGCACCAAGTGTCCATGCCTATTGATGCATCTGTGCAAGAGCAAGGGTTATATATTGTTCCATCTTGCCATCCTCTGCTGCACGGCACTTCTTTTAGTGCTTTGATCCCTTTGGCTGCGTCTCCAGATGCCCGGCTAGGAACTAATGAGGTGCAGTTCTTGATAGAAGTGAAGAGTGCTTGCCCCTTTGTGGAGCGAGATGATGGCGTGTGGTCATGGATGCCATGTAAGAAGGCGTTGGGTGATAAAGGCATTAAGATGTGCCATTTTGTGCAGTGCCAAGTCCAAATGATGGCAACCGGCGTGCCTCATTGCTTGTTGGTTGGTTGGCAGGTTGAAGAGTGCAAGGTGGTGTACGTGCCCTTTGATGCTGATTGGTGTAGGCAGATGGTGGTCATGCTGGCGTCAGTCATTGCTGCAGCAATTCCCTTGCGTGGCCAAAGGCCAACGTTTTCGGAGTTGCCAGGCCATGAAGAATTTGTGCAGTGCACAAAAGAACGCAGTAGTGTTCTCAAAGAGCTGTGCAGCGTTGGAAGTGTGAAAGGAGCGGTGAATGCTCTTTGGCTATGATGCTTTGCAGACCTAAATTGATTGAGAAACATGTATTGCCTTCATTTTATTGACTGTGGTCTTTGGCCAATTTTGTTATTACATTTTATAATAACTAGCCAGAGAACTGTGTGATGTGCAGTGTGAAAGCAAAGGAAACAACCATTAATACCCAAAACACAAAGTTTTAGCCGTTTAGAGGCCCAGGCAGCTCAGCCTGCACAACACCAAATTGTCCAAAAAACATAAATCTGAGCTTGCAGATGATCTTAAAATACCCCTAATACCCAACACACAAAGTTTCAAAAATGTGTGGAGTGCAAACTTTTGACCATTTAGGGTGCTTTTCAAGGGCCCAGAACAGGCAGCTCAGCCTGCACAACACCAAATTGTCCAAAATACATAAATCTGAGCTTGCAGATGATCTTAAAACACTCCTAATACCCAACACACAAAGTTTCAAGGAGTGCAAACTTTTGACCATTTAGGGTGCTTTTCAAGGGCCCAGAACAGGCAGCTCAGCATGCACAACACCAAGTTGTCCAAAATACATAAATCTGAGCTTGCAGATGTTCTCAAAATACCCTTATTTCCCAACTCACAAATTTTTAGATAACTCCATGAATATCAATTTTGGGCCTGGGACACTGCCTGGGAGCTCAATTTTCCTGAGTGCTGAGCCAGTAACCGCCGGGCGGGTGTGTTCGGGACAACCCCCCGCTTTAAGAATGTCAATCGAATCAGTGAAATCTACTGATTCAAACAAAAAAACTATTAGAGGTTGAGGTGCAGTGTGTGAAAAGTGCCCTTAAGGGGTCCATCACCCAAATATTATTGATGAGTCGTCATCATTGCAATGGCCAGCCATCACTACGCAGCTTGCATGCTCCCCTGTTTTAGAGGGGACATCTTGTTGGGAAGTCAGAGAAGTCCCTGCCATCATTCTATAAGCTTTTTTTCTCTAAGTGCTTTGCAAAACATGTTGGTGATGGGGCATTGTATCTCCCTTCCCTTTTTGGCTAGGAGCTTGCAGCATCTTTTGCTATCATGCACACGAAGGAGAGTTCATATTCAAAAAAATATAAATAACACAAATTCAATTGATGTCACATTCGTTTCTACAAAGCACCATTGGTCTAGTGGTAGAATACGTCCCTGCCACGGACGAGACCCGAGTTCGATTCTCGGATGGTGCAGAAGCTTTTTTGCCATCTTCGCTCTTCTCGCCTTCTTTCCTGCCACCTCTTGCTCCTCCTCCTCCTTTTTTCTTTTGGCGTCCTGCTAATTGGTTGAGAATAACAAGGATTGAATAGATGGTAGGAAATTCAGGAAGTCTGCAAGGTAAAACATAACCTCTAATTATCCATGGCCACATATTTTGCAGCCACAGGCATACGCCGTTTTTTTCTTGCCCTTTTTGCTGTTCTCCCCTCCTTTCCTTTATCTGTTTCGCCTTGCTTGACATTCCTGCTTTCCTCTGTTATACTCTGCGTTCTGCTTTATTGCGGTCCGCTTAGACTCTATCTTCTGCAAACAGACGTTCCTTCTTATCTATTTCTGCTTTCTTTTGGTCCGTTTTCTCTTTCCATATACACCATCTCGAAAGAGCTCTTCCTTCTCCAAACGTTGAACTCCTTTTTCTTATAAATTTCAATTTTTTTTCCATCAAGGGTGGGGGGTGGGGTTTCCCATGCACTCTCCTAAGTGCGCTTCTTTCTCATTAACATACTTTCAGTATACCTCCTAAGTGCGCTCCTTTCTCATTAATATACTTTTGGTATATGAGGTTCTGGTTGCAGGCTTTTTATAAATTTCCGCTCAGATGCCCTAGAGGCATATATAGCGATGTAACCTTACCTTACCTTGACGTACCTGCTAATGATACTACCTACGTCTTTGGCGTAGATGGGGTTTGCATTCGTGCTGCACAAATGGTGCAAATCTGTAGTGCAGCAATATTGTGACCCCCTTAAATGTGGTTCCTGTACCTTACTACGTACTTACTACTACTACGTACTTACTACGTACTTAAGGGCAAGCCGCGCCACTTTCGGTGCGTGACTGCCTGGACTGGTTTGCCGGCAACCCTTCCCAGGGCGCAGCAATGACTACATGCACTCCATCTAATGTTTTAAAGAAAGTAAGTATGTCATTTGCCTATACACTGGGACCTGCAGCTTTCCTGTATTTAAGTGTTTCCTGTGTGCCTGCACACAGTTTCCTGCCAGCAACGGCTCATTGGAAAGAGTACTTGTTACTGTTCTCTTCTCTGTCTGTTCTCCAGGGACTTTCAAGAAGTGCTTCTGTGCGACAGCCCATGATAGCCCTGCAGCCGGAATCCATAGATCTTACGGGGTACGCATGCTCACTTGCACACACACACACACACACACACACACACACACACACACACACACACACACACACACACACACACACACACACACACACACACACACACACACACACACACACACATAAATACACGCACACACTCACATTAGCATACACACATCACACACACACACATCACACACACGCACACATTACAGTGACTCTCCTGGAGATGCCAAGCGGGTGCGACGTCATTTGAAGAGATCTAACGAAGCACTTGAAAGGTGTGTGTGTGGGGAGAAATGTACCAGAATGTCTCGTACAGGGATAAAAAGATAGTGCACCTGTTTTTCACTTACACACCTTAATTCCACACAGCCCTCTCCCTCACGCACATATGCATACTTACCAGGGTGTATATGTGTGAGGGGTGAAAAGCATCATGGTGTCACATCCATCTGCAAATTCGAGGGCAGTGTTAAAAGGAAGAAAGAATGAAGGGGCCTTGATTTCAGCTTGTATTATGCACAACCTGTTTTTCACTTACACACCTTATTTCCACACGACCCTCTCCCTCACATACATATGCATACTTTCCAACAACAGGTCAGGCAACAGCAGCAGCAACAACAACAGGTCCTACAGCAGCAGCGGCGGCAGCAACAGCAGCACCAACAGCAGCAGCAACGGCATGTGTTGAGCTCATGGCGGCCACCTGCACTAAACGGAAGGGACACCGTCGCGGAAACAAAGCGGGCCTTTACCCTCTGCAATTCCCAGGTAGTTAGTGTTTGGCATTGCACATACTCATTCTAGCACCGGGCTGTAAGAGACCCCTCCTCAAATTTTGCATGCAAACATGGGGTACAGGTTTTAGCATCACCACGCACAGGTACTAGCCAACTTGGGTTGAACAAGTTCAAGGAACTGTGCCTCACTTCGGAATTATGCTTATGGACACGTGGATGAAGCCTCCACCAAAGCTAGCAGCTGTAATGTTTCACTCCGTGTGTGCTGGAGGCTGTGGCAAGGAACCGGGGTTCCCAAATGACATCATGTTGGTGGTGAAGGAGGTTGGGCCGCCAGGCTCAAAGAAGAAGCAGATCACTTTGATCTGGAGCTGCAAGAAGTGCACCTGAACTGACTTAAGCCTATGAGGTCAAGAGCCTTTTGTAATACATACAAGGTACTTTAAATGATCGCACAAGGAGTCCACTTTTGGGTTGGGTGTGCTTCAAGCCACCTACGTTGTTCATCACCTACGTTGTTCATTTTATTCTTTTCAGATTCTCAGATTTTCTATAAAGGTGCGGCACTCCCGCTTTTAAAGAAATAACAAACTGATCAGATTATGCATAGGCCATTGCAATGTATCTATGCTCTTCATCCTTACTGCTCTTCAGATGATTTGAGGTCCACCTCATAAAGGAAGGGCATGTGAACTCTCTCTTTGAGTTTGTTTAGGCCGGTGCAAAGTATCTACGTTCTTCAGATATCTGAAAGTCCAGCGCATAAAGGAACGACATTGATAATTAAGGGCAAGAGCTGTACATTTTTTAAAGTCCACCTCATTTAAAAATTGCAGCGATTGTCTTAATAGTTGCTGCTTATTTGTAACTTTTAATCTACAGCTCAATATAGGAGGCAGTGAATTGCATATATGCCCTTAATAGTGCATGCCTTTTGGATCAATCAAAGTCCAGCTCATTTAAGAAATGCAGGATGTTGAAATGTATATATACCCTTAACTCGTACTGCTCCTCTGAACCTTCTGAACTCCGGCTCAAGAAAAGGAAAGTAAAGCGAGGTAACACTACCGGCATGCATATGGATTAGGCAAGAACACTGGTATTGGTTAAGTCATACAACATCCCACCATAGTCAGTCAATGGAGAAGTGAACACAAAGAAAGAGTCTCAAAACAACGCAATGTATATATGCCATTAACTTGTAATTTCCTCTGAATCTTATCAACCCCAGGTCATTTAAGGAAAGTAGGATAATGCCATGCATCTATGCCCTCAGTAGGTAGTGCTCCTCTGATATTTTGATGGTCTCACTAATTAAAGAAGTGAGAGAAGGGTAGGATGGTGCAATGCATCTGTTCCCTTTATGTTTACTGCTCTTTTGTATCTTTTCAATGCCAGCTTAAGGAGTGGAGGAAGTGTAATGCCCTTATAATTAATGCTCCTCTTGTTTAGAACTGTAACTCATTTAAGAAATACAGGATGATGCATTTAATCTATGCCATTAACATGTGCTGGTCCTCTCTGGATCTTTTAAACTCCAGCTCATTGATTGGAGGAGTGATGGAAGAACAGTTTAGTGAAATGCAACTATACCCTCAGTGATTACTGCTACTCTGGATCAAGCACGATAAGGTGTATTAGGAGTGAGGGAAGGGTAGGATGGTGCAATTCATCTGTTCCCTTAAAAGTTGCTGAGTGCTCCTTTGTGATCTTTAAAATGCCAGGTCAAGGAGTGAAGGAAGTGCAATGCCCTTATGATTACTGCTCCTCTTATTCAAAACTCCAGTTATTTAAGAAATGGAGGATGGTGCAACTTGTTTATGCCATTCACTTGTGCTGCTCCTCCTGGATATTTTAACTCCAGGTCATTGGAGGAGTGAAGGTAGGATGGCGTAATGTATTTATGCCCTAGATTGTTACTGCTCCTCTGGACATTGGTTACTCCAGCTCATTCACTGGATAAGGGAGTGCAATAATAATGAAATGGTTTCAGCACTAAGAAAGAACACCCTAGAAACAGAAAATCACAAATAGTTGCGCCTACATTAAGTGGGAAAAGGAAGTCAAGCGGTCTCGTCTGAACAACTATATCAATGCTACAACAAATTCAAAGGCTGCAGCCATTAAGGGTACTGCTTTTTTGCACAGCTTGAACATCTTGGTCTAGGAAAAAGGCCCTGCAAATAATAAACCAGGGTGTGCGTTGAAGCTTGAATAAATTGTGTTGAGTGAAGTTTGAATATTATTGTGATGAGCCATCACAGGGAATGGACCCTACCTACCAGTTTCACCTTGCTCCAAACGCGTTTAAGTCGGGTTGTCACTTGCGGCAGTTATTATAGGCAGCATTAACACCTGGTAGGCCTGAAAAGCAGAGCGTAAAGAGTGCTTGTATGGCATGAACAAGTGTCACTGGCAAGGATAGATGTGTTTCCAAAAAAAGGTGCAGGGGACCTCAACGTAAGCTTAGCAACATAGCTCAACAACAAGTTGTGAATTGTCCTACCCAGAAAGATAACCATAGTTGTGGAAGGCCCTTTTGAAAAGCTTTTACCAACCCCACACAGCAAAATGAATGCACATACTTACTAAGGAGTACATCTTGGGGCTGATGCACAAGTTGATCAGGGATTTGAGCTTGAGGCAGGTCCTCATCAACACCTGCAAGCGTGTCAATGAATACGTAAACTATTGCAGTACAGTTTATTTTTAAAGTCATACGAGCAATTCTCAGTAAACCAACACCCCTTCTGGCAAGTTGAAGACAAGCTGCAATGTGGCGCTAACCGCTTCCGCAGAGAGGGTGTCACGCACTGCAGCAGATGCTACAGCTGCACTAGCTACCATAGCGTCACCCGCTGTGTTTCTCACCTTCAGAACGGGCGCCCGTGTATGAGCGGCAAACATGACGTCCTTGACGGCAGTCTGGAGCTGCTGGTGGCTGCCGCTGGCACGTGTGAACCTGCCTTGCAAAGACTCCATTGCTGGCAGCAACATGGCCTTTCAACGTGGAGTCAGGCCTTCTACTGCCATTGTGATCTTTGGGCGCTTGAAGGCTGGATCTGAGTGGATAGATGGGCTACCCATGCTGTGCCTGCTGCTGCAGCTATGCCTGTGTCTGAGGCTGTGATTGTGGCTGTGGCTGTGGCTGTGGATGAGGCTGTGCTGCTCCAGATACAAGGCTCAGTGGAGCTTTCAACTCGCTTCGCCGCTCCTGCTTCTTGGTCAAGATGCCCTTCACTTTTTCTTCGACCTCTGGCAAGCAACAAGTGCTGGAAGTTATTGCCTTTAAAAATTATGAAATCGGTACGATGCATGAGGTCATGAATGTTATGTTCTTAGGGTGAGAAAAATTGGGTGGGTAATAGAAAAATTAAACAGTAGCAACCATTTTATGTCTCATTCTGAATTGTAATGAGAGGAAGAGAGCATGTAAAGTGGCAGGCACGTTCAATGCTTAAAGAAACATAAACGAAGTGCCCGTGTTTCAATGCCAAAGCTAGCTGCTCAGGGGATGCTGTTGCCAAAAGTAGAGGCTGCACTTGGACAGGTAGGCCGTTCTCTCTCTTCTTAATTGGGTGAAGGACCTACAAGAAGTGCAGAGAGCGACCTTTATGTTGCAAAAAGGAAATGATGATAACAAGAAAAGTTGCTTGCCAAAAACAATTCCTACCAGTTCTTGGTACACAAGCCCAGAGCTGGAGCACGCCACCCACTCAGTCACAGAGGCACCATCAGCAAGAGCGCTGCTGTTCAGCAGCTTTTGCTTAATGCTCATGACGTGTTGGACAGTTAGATGGAAGTCACGTTGCTCACTCTCGCCTAGCATCTGCACATGCAATCAATCAGTTAACAATCAGTGGGTTGATCTGATCACGATAGTGAGGTCCTTACAAAACACAGGCGCAAATTTAAATGAAGTGGTACCTGCCGAATGAAAACGTCAGAAACATCTTGCTCTGCCATGACGTTTGTGGCAAAGTAGAAGGCATGCCATGCAGCTACAACGCGCTGTGGCGACGCAGTGGGGTGTTGTTGCACGTACACTGTGACAAAGTCTCTGACGTGCTGACTGATATGTTGTGTGTTGCGCTCTTCACACTTGAGGCTGTGAGATCTCTTTTAGACCTATAAACAAATTGGTCAGAAGAGGAAATTGGAACGGTAGCTGAACAGTCTCCTACCTTGTATCAAATCCCCCCTTTGTAAATCTTTGTAAACCTTTGTATCAGATATGCACCCCTTGAAAAAGGTTCTCGGTCGTGGCACTGTAGCGTAATTACCTGAATGTCACAGCGTGGATCCAGCTCAAGGTAAGGCACGTTTGGAGTAGCTTGGCGAGCAGCCACAACAGCGGCCAAAGTTAGCTTCCATTCCATCTTTGCACACTCAGAGCTGTGGTAGTGCTCTTCATCACGCTTGCGCCGGCGAGCACCCTCTGATGCTGGCTCTGCATCTTTGTGGCTAACAGCATGGTTAGTGGAGCAGTTGCTGTGGTAAATTTGCTTGAACAGAGGGGTGTCCAGCCTTTTAAAGGTGGGCATGTGGCTCTTTGCCTCAATGTCTCCGCAGAGGTAAGGTCCTTGATCTGTTTTACCAAGCAAGTCCATCATCACGATTGGCCTGATATCAGCAGGAATTGACAGTGTGCCTGCGCAATTGCATTTTGGTGTAGCCTTGGTGTAGCCTTATGGCTCGCATTGTGTTTATAAATGCCCCCCTCGCATAGGGCGCATTGCGGCTTATTGATTGGGTTTTTTTAAACCTTGGATTGGCTACGGTACATAGCATAGCGTAGGAAGCATACAATGGCCAATTGGCCTGCGTTGTGCTATAACGTAACTCTTCTCCGGCATGATGATGGGAAGGAACGCACAAAGGCTTTCGCTCGACGAATCGACGAATGAGATAATGAGATCCAGGTAGGGCCACGCAGAATGCTACGCTGCAAATTGAAATGAAAATGCACGTACAATGTTGAAATGAAAATTATTATGTTGGATCCCGGTGGCTTTTGCCAGCCCCCAAAATTAAAATCAGAAAGTTTTCAAACGCATTCCCGAACCGCAATCACGTAATCATTTTGAGCATTACAGTGCTTTCTCAAATTAAACCAATCATGTAGGACTGTGGCTAAAACATGCTGGAAGTGACAGGATTGAAGAGGATTGTTGATGGGCAGCCTGTGATTGAGGACTGCACTTTCCATTTGCAGAGGGGCCAGGTGCTGTTTGTCACTGGCCCCTCAGGCTGCGGGAAGACCTTGCTACTCAGGGCAATAGCCTGCCTGGACTCTGCGCAGGTGGACGTTTTGTAAAAACATGCGCATTCAATTTCAATACGCAAGCTTCCACTGTGATCGGCATGCACTTGCAAACACAACCAATCCTTGCACACTTGCACAAATGTAATACATCAGGCGGGCACGCTGCACCTGGAAGGCAAAACCCCAGAGCAAATTGGGTGAGTCTCTTGTCTGTACTCAGGATGTTCCTGCCACATCAGCTCGCTAATTTTCATGCTTTGTGCTTGCTCAAAGCACATGCTAATACGCTGCTAACATGCTGAACAGAACAATCCTCAATATATACGCTGGTCAAGGATATGGATAAGCTGTTCTTGAAATTGAGGCAGGCATTCCTGACTTGCTGCTGCGGAACAGGTTTCCCTCGTGGAGAGCGCGTGTGATGTATGTGCCACAGGCACGTGTTGCACTTAAGGGGACCCCCACGGAGTTTTACTTTGCCACTCAGGTGACACTGCGTCACGACGACTTTGCTTGCCTACTAAGTGCTGGATGGATGTAAATATTGGTTCTTGCTATTCTTGGTGGAGGAGATTTGTAGCACTCGTTAACTCTACCCAGCAGTGGTCAGTTGTTGCAACTTTAACTTACAAGGGATGACCCTTTATAATAAACGTGGGTATAAACTTTTTGATTGGGGCCTTAACACAACAAGCACATGTGTCGTAGTTAACTATATCAGGATCCAGGGGCTTTCTCTTGCAACTGCTTGGGTATAGAAATTGTGATTAGTATCCAGGGGCTTTCTCTTGCAATCGCTTGGACTAAAATTTTGTTCTTGCTGCTGATTTCGTGCAAGAGAGGACTCGGAATGTTTCGTTCTCGCTGCGGTTGCTAGTGCAAAGAGCGGGTTGCGAAAGACTTTGTTCTTGCTGCGGTTGCTAGTGCTAAGAGCAGAATGCGAAAGACTTTGTTCTTGCTGCGGTTGCTAGTGCAGAAGAGTGGACTCAGTCTTTTGTTCTTGCTGCGGTTGCTAGTGCAAAGAGCGGATTGCGGAAGACTTTGTTCTTGCTGCGGTTGCTAGTGCTAAGAGCAGAATGCAAAAGACTTTGTTCTTGCTGCGGTTGCTAGCGCAAAGAGCGGATTGCGGAAGACTTTGTTCTTGCTGCGGTTGCTAGTGCTAAGAGCAGAATGCGAAAGACTTTGTTCTTGCTGCGGTTGCTAGTGCAGAAGAGTGGACTCAGTCTTTTGTTCTTGCTGCGGTTGCTAGTGCAAAGAGCGGATTGCGGAAGACTTTGTTCTTGCTGCAGTTGCTAGTGCTAAGAGCAGAATGCGAAAAACTTTTGTTCTTGCTGCGATTGCTAGTGCAGAAGAGTGGACTCATAGTCTTTTGTTCTTGCTGCGGTTGCTAGTGCTAAGAGCAGAATGCGAAAAACTTTGTTCTTGCTGCGGTTGCTAGTGCAGAAGAGTGGACTCATAGTCTTTTGTTCTTGCTGCGGTTGCTAGTGCAAAGAGCGGATTGCGGAAGATTTTGTTCTTGCTGCGGTTGCTAGTGCAGAAGAGTGGATTTGGGGTTTGTTCTTGCTGCTGTTGCAATAGCAAGGAGTGGCAGGTGCAAGAGGTGTGTTGCTCCTGTGAGATTCAAAATACAACCCGTTGTGTTCACTCCAGGGTCTGCATTTCAACTTAAGTGGCCTTGGTCAGTCACACAGCTTGTACGCAAGGGGTTGCCTTTCAGCTCCAGTGCACTTTGTCTCTTTGCTCTTCTTCAGCTGGCCACGAACTGGCCTTGGCTATGCAGCATTAGCCTTGTTATCAAGGATGGGCGTAGATAAGAAGGCATAGAAAAGAAGGTCAGCGTCTCCTCAACTCTCCCTACACCACCTCTTACATTTGCACAGCAATTCCATGCCCAGCGGGGGCGGCCTAGAGGTGACCTGCTGGCCTTGGCACACGACATGGGACTTCAACAATCTGTGCTGAACCAGCAGTGGAGCGAGCTGTCTGTGAGTGCATTACACGTAATGTGTGTGTACCGAGAGTGCCTCTGCTTATAATCTGGCTACTTGCTTTACGTGGTAAGATCTACACACCATACAAATGTAATCATGAAATTCTCAGCCAATGGGGGTAAAATGTACAATGGGATTTATACCAGTCAGGATGTACCCCTTTATAGCGGTATAAGGGTATATGTGCAGGTGAATATATCAGTATGCATATGAAATCCCCTTATACCGATTTACGCCGCTCCCTACTTATAAGACATTGTAACTTGAGCCAAAAGCTAAACAAGCTTCTTTTGAGTGCTCCAGACACCGATGAATAACACACTATAGGAATTAAATGCTCATGATTTGTGCCAGCTTGTTGGAATGTGCAATGTTGCACGTGCAGTGAAGCGGGTCTTAGTCAGAAGCTCTTAGCAGGGCTAGGCACTAAGCTACAAAAGAGGCAACACCAAAAATATCAGGTTGGGGAATGATGGACACCTGGCAAGGGTTACTAGTGTATGCACCGCTTAAAAACATCAAGACGACCACGTGAGGTTCTGACAAACTTGTATAAAAATGTTGTCACCACAGGTGTGCTGGTAGTCACTTTTAATTGCTTACCGTAGGGTACCATAACCAATCCGAGGTATGAAAAACCCCAACTAATAAGACCCAATGCGCCCTATGCGAGGGGACAACACATAGCAAATAAACACAAAGCGAGCCTATGCGAGGTCCTTTTGGCCTTCTGAGCTGCACCTATATGCGTATGCACGCACGTGTGGGCGCGTACGTATGCGCGCGTGCACTTGTGTGTGTGTGTGTGTGTGTGTGTGTGTGTGTGTGTGTGTGTATGTGTGTGTGTGTGTGTGTGTGTGTGCGCGTACGTGCATGTTTGTGTGCATGCGTGTGTGTGTGTGTGTGTACGTGTGTGCGCGTGCGTGTACGTGTGTGTGTGTGTATACGGTTGCGTACGTACGTGTGTGTACGCGTTGTGTACATGTGTGTGTGCGCGTGCGTACATGTGTGCATGCGCGTACGTGTGTGCATGCACGTAGGTGTGTGTGTATGTGTGTGTGCATGCAGGTACGTGTGCATGCGTGCTCATGTGAAGGGAATGAAGGCGCCCTTCCTCTTGGTCCTCCGGAATGGAGGGCCAGCCTCCCAAGCTGTTTGTCCACCTTGGGGGCCTTGAGGGGCGGCTTAAGAGGCTTTCCCGACCTGTCCCCGTTCATGCTTAAAATTAATTAATTAACGGCAATGCGAGCTTCGCGAGGCCCTTGTAACTTAATTATTAAATTGCTCCTGACACACCGCGAGGGGGTCAAAAAAGTTCGCGTAGCGCGTAGCGCGGTGATATAAGTACCCTACGGTAATAAAGAAGGAGCAATTCCAAGGATAGAGGACAGTGTGGATTGGGCCTTTGTTATTGCATTTGTGCCTGTTCTACATCTGTTAGCATTAAGTAGTACCGTTCCTTAACGTACTCATTCCGCACCCCAAAGCTCAAAAATATACAGTAAGATCCCGCACCTTTCCCGCACCCTTAAAACATATAAATTCGCCCTTCCCGCATCAATTCCGCAGGGCCTTTAGCCCTGTTCAGCACCAATAAGCTTCACAACAACCTCAATGAAAAGAACACCACAAAAGGGCAAAAGGAGACCCAACATGCAAATGCATATGAGTTATCCCTGTGTCCTGCTATTCTACGCCCTTCCCAAGAATTGCTTCATCTTCCTCTAGCCACTATCACTGCTGCTGCTGCTGCTGCTGCTGCTGCTGCTGCTGCTGCTGCTCGTGCGTGCTGATGGTGTTGCTTGGGTGCGGGTAGCCTTGGTGCATGACCTCGTCTGTCCCACCTGCTCATCATCTTTTAGCTGCTGGGTTGCACAAACCTCTCTGCATGCGTAACCGTTGGTCCTGTTCGACCCCTACGCCTTCCTCTCACTCATCTTCCCCCTGCCACACAGCTTCCCCCCCTGTGCGTAACAGCTGCTGTGCCCCTGAGGTGTCCCCACAACCAAGTTGTGAGACCGTAGCAATCTTTCTCTGGCCTGCCAATCGTTCTTTTGTTGGCTGCCTGGTACTGTGGGACAGGGGGTGAGGGGCGGGGCAGGGGGTGCCTCTCACTGTTCAGACCGGCAGCGACCTGGAAAGGGTTTATCTTACTAACCCTGCACAACCCCGCAGTGTAAAAAAAATGTGTTATGTATATATTTTTTTTTAATGCCGCAGTCACCCTGCAGGGCTAAAAACGATATCTATGCGGGGTGTTATCAAAAATTTTGAGAAAAAAAGGTACGGCATGTTACAAGCAGACGTGAGACATGTTCATGGAACAGATGCATGGAAAGGACACATTTTGCTACGGAAGTATTATATATTATATTCCCGTTACCTCACATGTGTCGTTGATTACCTGACATAGCACCGTATGAATGGGACGTTGAAATGCGTTCCTATGTGCACCCTTGCTAGTAATATAGGTTATGCTCGCAGTCTTGTTAAGGCGATACGTGCCACGGGACTAGAGTGCATGCTGGTTTTAATGCATCAGCTGTGTTGTCTCAATATAAAATTGACACATAACCGGTGGCTTTCTGAATGAATAGTCTCGCTGTTTCCTGCGTGCTCGCCGCCACAGTTGCCTCAAACACCAAGGTCACAAGCGCATCACCCCGTTACCTTTTAGCAATTTATTTTCTACCTGCATCCGTCTAAATCGTGTTCCGCACCTGGCCTTGCAAATATAAAACACCCCCAACACCTACACTTTATACAGGGAGGTCAAGCCCAACGTGTCATGCTGTGCGTCTGTGCAGCTCTGCAGCCGGACGTGCTACTGCTTGGTAAGAAGCATAGTAAAAATTGAGGGTTTGCGAAGGGAAATGAAGGGAGATGAAGGGAGATTGTTGCGCCGATGAGAAAGTGTTGTAGGTTAGGGTGACCCTAAGAACAGCGTGCAAGCTTATTCGAGCATATTTTCATATCTTGCGTCAAGCGTCCCATTATTTAAAGCCCAAATGCCGTTATTTTGAGATAAGAAAGGATAGTTTTGCCAGTTACGGTGATAACAATTAGCTTTGCTGGTAGTGATGACGCAGCCAGCATGACTCAGCTAGTAATTTCAATGCTCACATGTGATTATTGAGGTCAACCATGTGCTTATTAAGTAAACGTACATGCACCGCCCTTCTCCTTGCCGTGCAGACGAGCCCACCTCTGCCTGCGACCCTGTTTCCACTCAAAATGTAGAGCGTGCACTCATGGGTTGTGGGGTCAGCCTTGTTTGGATCACTCACGATTCTGAGCAGCCCATGCGTGTCGGGAGCAGTACCAGCAGCAGCATGCTGGAGCTCCCCACCGGCCGGATTGTACCGCTACAACCACCTGCCATGTTGCACAAATTGCAGCAATAGCGATGACATGCGTGTGAGGTTTTAGTTGGTTGCCACTGCATATGTCTTCCATGTTGTGTGTACGACAAACAAAACTGGCGTGGGTTTGACTAAACACAGTATGCCTACACACTGTTCCTTGTTTCTTTCGCCAACTGAAAGTTGGTTCATGGTCTTCAGCATTTGTTGAGTGCAACGTTTCCAGGCATGGTGAATCGTTCTTTTATTATGACGCATGGCCATCCTGGCACGGGCGGGTGGGCCTAGAAAGCTTGATGGCCCTTTGTATAAAAGTGTTGACGAGGAAGTTTTTCTCTACCTTGTGATGTATATTTTAATTGACCATCTTTATTATTTTTCCATGATAGTGCTGCTGCAGGCACCTTATAGGCCCAGCAAGGTATCTACAGCTCCTTACTTTTGACAATGGTTATAATGGGGGGTGACCCTCCCGGAGGGCCCACTGGCAGGTTGTTTAATTGATCGGCGCTGACTGGTCTTGGCCAGCCTCAAATAAATCCATACGCTTAGATATCATGCAACAAGGTGGTTGATGGCTTGATGCATTACAATGGTTACAATGAGGGGTGACCTTCAGCCAGGTTGTTTGGCTGATCGGCTGCTGACTGGTCTCGGCCAGCCACAAATAAATCCATAAAGCTCAGAAAGAAGAAGAAAAGTCTAGTATTCTGCTGAGAAAGGAAATCATGAACAAGTTGGTTGTTGACCTGTTGCAGCAAAAAGGGTTGGGCTGCTGAAAAGTCCTCAAAAAAAGTGTACACAGAAAGGAAACCTGTTTCCTCAGCTCACAAACTCGATGGTCTTGGAAACATAAAAGAGCATGCACCTTGTTCTGAACATGTTCATCTTCACCAGGACACTGGTCACATACGCGAGAACCATCTTCAAGCCACGCTGCTGCCTCAACTTTCGAAGTATGGCTGCGCACGCAAGCGGAATCTACTGATATTGCGCATAACATGTTTGGGCAGATCAAGATGGAGATACGGTGGTACAGTAGTCGGCATATGCTCATTTCTAGAGAAAGGGATGGCAAACCAGGAATAATAAGTGGCCAGTTTGTTGTTGTGCGTGTTGGGGTCCACCAACTCAGCGTCTTTCCAAACGCCTCTCATCCTATGCTTCAAATCTGCAGTGAACTCTTGCATGGAAGTAGCATGCCCAGTTTAAACAGCTTGTACATACAACTCACACCCACGCAGTTCTTGAAAAGCGCTCAGCAATTGAGCTGTCCAGCAGGCACTTGAACGAGGCTGTAAATTGAGATCAGCCTGGACTACCCTCCGCAAAGTGTCACTATTGGTATTAAGCATACTATTGAAAAGCTTGACAACTGACCAAAACCAGTAGAATTGCAACAGTTCATGTCCACATTCTCGGAGTACAGCCTAGTTAGTGATAGATCGCTAAACAACTAATGTGCCCTTCAGAAAATGCAAATGAAGCGTAGACAGCGAGCTAGAGAACTCCCTGCCTGCCTGCAAAAAGCCAGTACCCCATACTTGACTACCATACATGCCAGCAGGAATAACATGCGTCTTAGCGAGCCACAAATAAGTGTGCGGCCTGTCTGCCAAAGCGTGTTCACGCACAAATATCCGTATCTTATAGGCAGAGGCAAGAAAAGGACGGGGCGCGTGTTCAGCAGACTTAGCCATGTTTAAGGTCCTGTAGAAAACCATGCCCAGATATCTAAAAGAATCTTTGTGATGAAGGGTGGCACCGCCAACATCCAAAAACAGGAACATTTTCACCCGCGGAGTTGAAGTGCACAACCTCGGACTTGGAAGTGCTGACAATTAGATGTTTATTCCTGGCGTACACAGCCAACCAACTCAGCATGATTTACATATCACGGGGCTCATTAATCAGCAAAGTCAGATCATCTGCATACAACATGTGTGAGACGTGCACACCCGCGGGTCCGGTGATAGCCCCTGATACACCCTCAGCAATGCCGTCGATATC
>Ga0307942_1001996_pt1 | contig 16527 bp, 22 predicted proteins | sample OrgLakmetagen175_FD_201846 | JGI IMG/M metagenome (GOLD analysis project Ga0307942, IMG submission 201846) | Saline water microbial communities from Organic Lake, Antarctica - #175 | ecosystem: Environmental > Aquatic > Non-marine Saline and Alkaline > Saline | place: Antarctica: Organic Lake... | reverse complement strand
GTGTGTGTGTGTGTGTGTAATGTGTGCGTGTGCACGTGTGTGCGTGTGCGCGTGTGTGTGTGCGCGTGTGTGTGTATGTGTGTGTATGCGTGTGTGTGTGAGTGTGTGTGTGTGTTTGTGCATACTGGTGCGCGCATGTGTGTGCGTGAGAAAAGTGTGTTCACCTTGAAAACAAGAGAGCCAGAAAACCAAATTAATTAAATATGTCGTATTTACTCAGTGATATTATACTCAGACTCTGTAGCAAGTATCCAGTAAACATGAGTTAAGAGTAAGCCTAGGTCCTCTAATGGAACACGCCCCTAATACCTGGAAGCACAGGGGAAGAGCTTAAGCAGCATGCTGTACGGCCCGCCGGTGTGTTGACCAGACTTTGCGAATGTACAATGAGGTAGCGCAAGCGAGACTAAAAGCGCAACCGTCCCTTCGTTCCAGGTGTGGGACCCCCTGCTCATCATTGCTCAGATTGTGAGCATCCAGTGCCTCTTTTACTTGGGCTTGGGGCTGTGGCAAACAATTCTGTTTGGTGAGTGGTCACTGCATAAGACACGAAGCACTTCCACACAAATTCCTCCTCACACACTTGCTCAAAAGCACAGGTGCATGGATAGTACAGTGCATTTCCACAATCACACAATGCTCACGGGCCAGAGAAGTCAGTGAACGTATTTGTTTTGACACTTCATCCTCCCTCGCAGGCCCATACATTGGCAGCCTTAACGTCACACACCTCTTTGGATGGCGGCACATGAGTTTCAAAACCTTCCTGGGCTGGATGACTGTGTTGGGCAACGTCATCAACGCCCCATTGGGCGCCGTGTACCTCTTATGGATAGTGAGTTGAAGCACAGAGGGCAATTTTGGAAGAGTTTGCATGCCGAAAATTGTAGATGCAAACATCAATCGCTAGCATCTTTGAAGTGAGGATGCCTTGACGTGACTCCCTCATTCCATGATCACGCGATGCAGTCTATACCCTGGCATATGTGAATCAGTGCTGTCCATTCCCTTCATCTTCTGCCTCCTTAAAATGCTTATTTTTTAGACCGCCCTGTGGACCTCCCTGTGCACACTTATGCTTCATTCAGGTCGAGCGGGCCAAGAAATGCCTTGACTTTGCTGCAACGTGCTACCTGTTCCACTTCATCTTCTGCTGCGCCTTGTCAGGTTTTCCTGTCAGCCTTGAGTGGTAAGCAACCGATTGTCGCCCACTGGATACTCTTTTAAAAGTTTCAAGCATGGTGGCAATATCTACCGCAGGATGCAGGCTTCTCGTTCTTGCTTCCTCATGGGTTTCTGAAGTAACTGTGAACTATTCCAGAAGGAGACAATACTATGAATGTTTGGCATTGCGTCTTTTTTTCATAATAGGCTATGCACACGGGATCCTGATGGTGAAAGCTGCCGATTGGTATATAAATAGATTGATTTCAAGGGGAGTTGGTCAGGTTTTAGAATTGGGGGGGGGCCATCCCTGAGTTTTTCATGACGTGAAAAATGTGTTGTTTAAATTTGTTGGGGGCTTTAGTTTACGCCTCGTCGCAAACATGCACGGAATACGGAATTGTTAGTCGCAGGGGATGCATACAAGCTTGCCGTTAATGTGCTGCGTTATGTAACTTTTGCATATAAGTAAGTAGAAAGTGCATTGGCAACGGTTGTGGCTGGGTCTGTGCACTACGTTAGGTGGTCAGTGCAAGAGCGTGCCAGTGTTTGCCCCACTCTTTATGGGGGAACGGGGATATCATTCCAAGGCTACTGTGCAGGCAGACAGCTAATGTAATTCTGAGCTGATCAACACCCTTTTGTTAGTGGAGGAAATCAGGGGTCTAGGGGTTTTGTTCAGTGTAAGGCCCAAACTATACGGGCTTTTTATGGGTCATTCCTAAAGCAAGCCCCCTGCAGAAGGAGCACAAGGGTGCTAAGACTGTGAGGAGATTATGTTCCGGGTCAACTTGACAGGGGATACCTTCCTTACCATTCCCTTTGTTTTTGTGCCTTGTAGGTGGGTGACCAACGCAGCCGGGCTTGCCATCATGTCGCTAATGGGGGAATGGCTCTGTGTGCGGAGAGAGATGTCTGATATTCCTGTGACCTCGCTGAGAAATAGATCAAGCGCAAGTACATCCACAGAAATGTCGGCCCTGAAACGAAGTGACTCAAAATCCAGGCTCCTTGGGCCCAACAATGTATGATGAGTGATGAATTTATCGCTTTTTCCCCTGACTTTTTCAATCCTCCAATTCCGTGTGTTTACAAAATTTACAAGGTTTACAAGGAAAGGCCTTCAGTCAAAGCGTGCGACTGCTAGCCCGCTCGTAAAAAGCAATCAGTTCATGTGAAAATAGTTGTTGTTCTGGTGCAAAAAAGTAGAAACATGCATCCTGTGCTCTTGCCTTTGAGAGTAAGGACTCATAATTTCTGCGAAGAGACACTGTATGGGTGTGTGTGCAGAAAATAGCATGCTGTTCATCCTGGACATCATCATCAGCCTCACACAAATCACAACTAGGGGAGGATATAACGACTGAGGTCAATGGGTTCACAGTTCCGCAGCTTTTCTTGGAACCTGTACTCTTGTACCAGACCAGTCATGGCTGAGAAAATATGGGAAGACCAGCAGTCATCAGACCTGCTGGAGCTCAGTCGCATGTCAGCATGTAAAACTTGTTTGGCAGTACACTGTCAGCAGCCACTTCTGAACTGGGTTGTCCATCTCTTTTGCCCTGTTATAAGAAAGAAGGGTACCAGATCTGGCTCGCGTACATGCTAGCAGGAATTGCATAGGTTTTGAGGAGCCAGTTGTGAGCATGCAGCCTGTTGGTAAAGACATTCTCTTATACAAACTTTTTGACTCTGAAAGTGCCATCCGTGAAAGGTCTCAGCGCTGCATCCCGCAGCAGTGGTCAGATTGATATGTTTGTCACCATGTATAGGTATTTATATGTTTCGGTGTTAGGAAAGTTGCGTGCCTTCAAGGTCCTGACACAAGTGTTGTTGGTACTGCGGGGGGACCCAACACGCCTGTGTTGGTGGGGCCTTTCCTGGCAGAAACTTACTTTATTAAGACCATTAAGGTCGCGCCCCCTGCTGCTACGCGAACTTCATGGGCGAGCAATTCTCCAGTTCCGTGCATTTTAGACAATTGTTCGAAGTTCGTTACGATAGCTCAAAAGGATTGGTGAATTCCCGCGTGTTCTATGAAGGAACTGATATGCTGAAAAAGACAAATCGTAGGCATTAATAGTCAATAAAATGTCGCTGGCTTTGAAGAAGCTAATAAACAAGGAGCTTGGCGCTGCAGGGCTCGCTGGCTTCGTTGACCCTGCTGCCGTCCAGCGCCTTGCTGATGCTGTGCAGGAAGAGCAGAGACATGACCTCATCAAGGAAGTGCTGGACATCTGCCAGACTGGTGGGGACAAGTCAGCTGTCAGCTGTCTTTTTGATCCAAGTCGCAATGAATAGACTTTGAAATGATATGCGTGTGCGTACACACACACACACACGCACACACACACACAAATAAACACATACGCACACACACACACACACACACACACGCACACACACACACACACACACACACACACACACACACACACACACAAATAAACACGTACGCACACACACACGCACACACACACACGCGCACACACACACGCGCGCACACACACACTCACACACACACGCACACACACACACATACGCACACACAGACACACACAAACACACACAGACACGCACACATACACAAACACACACACACACACATACATACATGGACACGCGTGCACGCACACAAATACACCACACGCAAACACACACGCAATCACAGCGCACATATGTATATATGCACAAGTGCTCTTCCTCTCTCACACACACAAACTCATAACATGTGGTCACACTCGCAAGTACATATACACATACACAAACACACACGCACATACATATGTACATTTGTAATTGCACACAAACACACACACTCACACACACACGCACACACACGCACACGGACACGCACACGTGCACACATCCTACACACGCATGCCAACCTGCAGAGCGCAACTCAGGGCAAGTCACTGCCGCCCACATCGATGCGGCCCTGACACAGCTCAAAGGGGGTGCGCAAGCAGCCGACCTCATCACCGTGGTGAACGCCTTTGCTGTGCCCAAAATCAGTTACGACCCTGTGGGCCGCAAAATGATTGCAGACCACAAACCAAGGCACCTCCTTGCGGATGCCCAGGTGTGCAGGAGGGCAAGCAGTGTCAGTCAGCAGTAGTAGCCTGTGCACAAAGCAATACCATCCAACAACAGCAGCTACGATGCCCACGCACTGTCTTGGGATCCTGCTGCAGTTCAGAGTTTTAAAATCCTGCTGCAGTTCCGAGTTTTAAAATCCTGCTGCAGTTCAGAGTTTTAAAATCCTGCTGCAGTTCAGAGTTTTAAAATCCTGGCACCCTCCCCCCTTGACAAAAAGGCAAATTAAAATTCAGCCCTGGCCTCCTTGGCAAACATCCCCCACGCAGCTGCCTTGGTGATGGTTCATCTACAGACACTGCACGACTCACGTAACCGTGCTCTGTGCAGGCCAAACAGAAGCTGTACCTGGACAGGCTCCAGCTAATAGGACAACGTATGCGTCGTAACAAGCTGTTCCAGCAGCACAACCAGTTGCTGTCCGGCTCCTCCGAAGGACCCTCCGCACAGGTGAATGGGTGTTGCTGTTTGTGAACATTTGTCGTGTGTCTTGTGTGTCTGTGTCTGTGTTTGTGAGCGTGTGTGTGCATGTGTGTGCATGTGTTTGTGAGCGTGTGTGTGCATGTGTGTGTGTGTGTGCAAAAGGGGGGGGGTGCGCTGTTCTACCTGCTCAAGTGAGTGGATTAGAGGCAGCGCAATCTTCAACTCAGTTCCTAGAAGGCAATGCAATGCTCCTTGGAGGAGGTACAGGGAAATGAGGAAAGGTGCTGCGTACGTTCTAAACTGTAGGCTGTAGGCTGCGCTAAAGTAAGCGCATACATCTGGGCTCCTTTGTATGTGGCATTTGAAAAGCCTGCCTGCGCAATTTATTTTGGTTATACAAGCATGCATATATGCTCTCACACACACACACACACACACACACACACACACACACACACAAACACACATATATATATATATACACACATAAACTCACACACACATATACACACATAAACTCACACACACACGTTCCTGCAGCTGACAGACCTGCAGTCCCTGCGAGGTGTGCTGAACCAGCCACGCATCGTGATGGGCTGCATGACGAAGGCTGAAGATGGCAGGTGAGCAAATGCGCTGGAAACTTGAAGGCTTACTGAGTAGTTGATAGATGCTGGATTTCTTGGGCTGAAGAAGGCAGGCAAGCAATCACACGTATACAAATTGTTGTGCACCGCACGCACGGTATGATAGGTGCTGTGGGTGCGCGTGTGTGTGTGTGTGTGTGCGCGTGCGTGCATTTGAGGGCAAGTCCATGGTCACGCTCAAAGCGCTTGTACAAGTGCCAGACCGATCAATTATTTTAAATAGTTGCTTGCCTGTGTCGCCGTTGTCAGTTCGACCTGCCTTTCACCTGCGAATGATAGAGGACCCCAGCAGCATTTAACGCGCAAGCAGGGCGCCGTTGAGACTGTTTGATGGCGTACATCTTAGATGACCATGCACCTCTGAATTCCCTCTGCCGCATTCTGTATCAACCACATACTTGGTCTGACGGCCCCTTGTCATGGTGTAAGTGTGTGGCCAAGTTTAGTGCCTGAGACAATCCGCTGTCAGCTGTGACTGTCCACTAATTTATGCAGGCGTTTTGTGCTGGAGGACTCAAGCGGCTCAGTGCCCTTGGACCTGTCCAATGCAGTGACGACAGCAGGCTTCTTCACTGGTGCGTGAGTGCATGAGTGTGTGCATGTGTTTCTGTGTGTGCACGAGTATGTGAGTGAATGTGTGGGTGTGGGTGTGTATGTGTGGTGTGGTGTAGAATGTTACCAACTGCAACGCATTGCACAATAGGGCTGCCTCCTGTTGCGTACCGCAAAATCGTGCTGCTTGTGCAACCATGCCACTCACAGCACGCAGCAGTGGGGCTGCAGCCGTGCTGTTCTCTGAGTTCTGCAATTCTTTCCCCAATATTTCCGTGCGTGCCCTTCAAGATCTGCAAGATCGCCCTTCAAAATTCCTGTGGGTTCTGTTTTCGTCGTGGCCACTAGCCTTAATAAGCCACTAGCCTTTATAAGCCTTTTCTGGCCCTCACCCACTCTCCATGCCTCAAAAGGACTCATTTCCTGAATTTCCATGGGGAGTTTTTAATGACCAGGCGAAACAGAATTTGACTCCTAAGAAGATCCGATCAGAGGCCTCTGAACTATCAGGCAGCAGCTACCCTGTACCATGTGCTACTGCTATTCATGAGTTGACCTGCAACGTCGCAAGGCTGGGGAATGAAGGCTGTGCGTGCGGTCGTACAATTGGTGCGCACTTTACGTACCCTGCAGAGAACTGCGTGGTGGTGGCTGAAGGAGAGCTGTGCCATGACGGGGCCTTTCACGTGCGTGCGCTCGGGTTCCCGCCTGCCGAGGCGCGCTCAGACCTGCCTATGGCCTCACAAGTGAGTTTGTGTGGGTGCTGTTTGTGTGCGTGTTGGTGTGTCTATGTGTGTGTGTATGTGTGTGCGTGCGTGTGTGTGCTCTGAGGACTTTGAGAGCTGCCGATAGCCTCAAAAGTGAGTTTGTGTGGGTGCTGTGGGTAGTGAGTTGTGTGCCTTTGTGTATGTGTATGTGTGTGCTATGTGCTGTGTGACCTGGGGCGTGCACATAGCTGCCTATGGCCTCACAGGTGATCATGTGTGATGTGTGGGTGTTAGGTATACATGCTTTGTGGGATCATGAATTGGTGTCCACATACATACACTCCACATTTGCCTTCATGCACGCTCACACACACACACACACACACACACATCACACACACACACATTTGCAGCGCCTAAACTTCTTTGGCGGGCCCTCCTACTCAAATGAGGAGATGGTGATGATGGTGGCGGAAGAGAGCATGCATGAAGAAGATCGCATTGTGGTGCGTGCATAGTGCTGTTGTCTACGATTCTGCGGCATCCAAGCTCTCTCGCCCTCTGCTCGCTACAACTTTAGCATTTCCAGTGTTGGCTTGAGTGTCTGCGCTATTACAGAAAAATGCGTACGCTGTGTTTGTGAGGGCTCATAAAAAAGCCTACATAAATTTGAATCAGAGTGCAGCAAAGAAAGGCCCCAGATCGGTGCTCACCCTGAGGCAGTGCCCACCAAAGAGGGTCTTCCTCTTTTTTCCTTTTTAGGATAGTCTGCACGCTTCATCAGCCATTTATTGTTCAAGCATAAGTATTCTGTAGGCATGTGTGTGCGGGTGTACACTCAATCGTGCACACAAAGGGTAGCTGTGTGATTCAACAGGTTGCTGTTTTGGTCTGCGAAATTGCTCAGTCTCTGCTGGTCGCGGTTGGCATAAATAGTAAAGTTTTAGGCCTCCATGCCTCCATGCTCCACCTCCCTGTCAGCACATGGGCTTCTTTTGTTAATTTGATTGCTTTGTATCGAATGGATTGCCATTCACGTGGCCTCAAGATCTTGCAAAGATTTTTCTTCACGCTCGGCTAAAGAGCTGGCCTCGTCTTGTTCGCGGACACGTGTAATAGGTGTGTGGTTGCAGCTTTTATGTCAAGATTGGTGCTTGCTGCATCTGCCTGTAGGTGTGTGCGAATGTGTGGCTGGATCGGCCACAGACCCTGGACGCGCTCAACACCCTATTTGCTGGTGAGTTTAGGCTTGGCGTGTTGCATGTTGGCTGAAGAAAAATGTAATATGTAATATGGCATTGACGGACAGAAATTAGGCCGTGGGCCATGGATGAGCTTCACACACTTAGTTGGTGTATGTGCTCATTCAGCATGTCGTCTCAAATTGTGCACAGTGGATAAAGAAAGGATATAGTGTGGCAGTGACGATTTAAAAATTGGGTCAGCTGCAGATCAGCTGCAGATCCTGGACGGGTTAAAGCCTCACTCAACTTGTTTATGGTTTAGGCCAAGCAATTGCAACATGCTGGAAAAGAAATGGGCTCGTGAGCAGGTGACCAGGTAAACGCTAATCTGCAGTGCATGCTCATGATTCATGATCCTGGCCATATATATGAGTCATATGATTCATATGATTCATAAATATGATTCTTGATCCTGGCCAGCCGTAATTCTTTACGCCTCTGGCCAACTTGTGAGAGTGATGTGCCTGAAGGCAGGCACCAAACATGCCCAAAGTGCAGTGAACTCCAAAAGGTAATCACCTTTTGCGTACGCACAAAGGGGGAAGAGTAAGAAAGGTGGGTGGAGTGCCGGTGTTCAATTCTCATTCTTTCCTGTGGCACCTCTTTGAGCAGGACGCATGTCAAGATTGTTTTGAAAGTTGGTTTAATATAAACCTTGCTCACATCGTGCTGACGCAAGACAAACACCTGGGGCACACGCAGGACCACACAAAGAGTGCAAAAAAGTTGCCTTGCCGGTTCTTGCACGACGATGTGTTTTGTGTGTGTGCATGTGCATGTGTGTGTGCATGTGTGTGTGGATGTGTGTGTGTGTGCATGTGTGTATGTGCATCTGTGTGTGCACTTGCACAGACATTACACCCACAAATCTTTACCAGTACCTTTCTGTGCAGCTCTTTGTACACGGGCTTCCAAGGCACCCGTGTCACGCCTGTCATGTTTGTGCTGACAGACAATTCCACACACATTGATCAGCCCTTTTACTTTTGCATCCCTATGCACACAGGTTTCCAGGGGACTGATGTCGTGCCTGCCATGTTTGTGCTGATGGGTAACTTCCACTCCAAGGGGGGCTCCGGTGCTGCGGGCAAGGGGGGAGGTGCGTTGGGATGTGTGAGAAGAGAAGAAAATAAACTGCACTTGTGTAATTACTGCCGGCAAAACGAAGGAGGGCACAGACGCAGCGGGGTTGGTGCTCCAGCACGCAGCAAATCACTTTGGTGGGATTGGCCACAAGCTACGTGAATCACTTGAAAAACCCGGCAGAAGTCCCCATACTTATCTACGTGACATACATGGCTTTGGTTGTACAGATTTGCACGTTACACCTCTAACACTAATGCATTCACTGCACAATGCAGGAGCGAGTGCGGGAGGCAATGCGGGCGGAGGGGGAGGAGGGGGGGGAGCAAACGGGGGAGGCTCAGGCATGAGCTATGCAGCCATTAAAGACGGCTTTAACAAGCTGGCGTCGTTGCTGCAGCAGTTTCCACGCATCCAGGTAGGTGTAAAAGTGTGGAGGAGTTGGCCTGAATGTAAGTGCAAATCTGGCACTTTGGGTGTGGTTGTGGCTGGGTGCTTTGTTAAGCGTCAAATGTTTTGTGCGTATCAGCGGGTGTGGGTGGGTTGAGCTCGGGTACAAAAATGGATAAATGCCTGAAGGATACCAGCTTTTCCTCTTGCGTTTTATTTGTTAGCTGTAATGTGACATGGCTTTCTTGAGGTACAATGTCATACAGGGTCATTGTAAAAGTATCCGTATCTGCAAGTTGATGCATTTGTGAATGCCCTTGGGAGTATGCTTGCGTGCAATGAATTCAAGGCACGACATAGATAGATAGATCGATAGATAGATTGATGGATGGATGGATGGATGGATGGAGAGAGAGAGAGAGAGAGAGAGAGAGAGAGAGAGAGAGAGAGTGTTTGTCTACTCTTTATAAGTTCAACGAAGCAGATCGTGCATGGCAGCAAAACTTATTTGATTAGCATTTTTAACCATTACCTTACCGTCAAGCTCTAGTCCAGTTGCGTGCGCAGCCTACTGTCTAATTGTTACGGATCAGGCGTTGTTTTTCCTAACTTTCCTTACTTTCTACACGCATACAATATTGTGGGTAGTTAAGGATTCATGCTCAGGAAACGTGAAGAGCAATCCTCATCCTTTGCGGCCCTGACACAGCCCCGCACTGTCTTCTCTTCAAATGCGTGGGAGATCACAGTTTTTCCTCATTGAGGCTTTCTTGTGTATATCCGCACTCCAGGCATTGCTGAAACACAGCTTGCTCTGCTTAGACATCCATACTAGCACTGCATGTGTGCTCACAATGTGTGTAACACCTTGTTCACACATCAGCACTCTACCATACGAGCACACACATACACACACATACACACACGCACACGCACACAAACACACAGACAGACACAGAACAACAGCCACTTTGTGATCATCTCTGGGTGCCCCTGGGTGCCCCTGACCAGGGAGGCACCACCCTAACCTCTGCCGTGTGACCCAGACTGCTCTCTCACTATACACAACAAGATACTGACACACACAAACACCCACCCACGCACACCCACACAGAACAACAGCCACTTTGTGTTCATCCCTGGGCCTGGGGACCCCTGTCCTGGGGACGTCCTACCCCAGCCCCCTCTGCCCTCCTTCTTCACTGAGCAGCTACGGCTGACGCTACCCAAAGTCACCTTTGCCTCAAACCCGTGCAGGTAATTGCTGTACAGCACTCAGGAGCTCCCCTTGTTCATGCTCTGTCCGCCTCTTGTGAGCTCTGCATGCACCCAAGGTGCTCTGCATGCACCCTAGGTGTAGGTATTCGTAATGATTGAGTGGGTGCCACTGCCGCAGCTGATAAGATGCCGGTGCTTGAGGCTTGTTAAACTGCTCCTAGGCCAGTAGGTCACGCGCATTCGAAGATTTAAACAAGAGGGGAATGCCCTAAGTTGTGAGCAATGCTTTCTCGGCCTTCCATGTCATATGTCCCAACAGAACGGTTGCCAGCACCAGCCTAACGGCACCTTTCCTTCTTTTCATCTTACTTGCTTATTTTGGTCCATCTAAGATCATTCATGGGTAATACACGAATTCTTCACCTAGTCAAATTACCCTTCCTGCCCTGCGACCCAGGCTCCGTTTTTACTCCCGCCAGATCATTTTCTTCCGATACGACATCCTCAAGCGTATGCGACGCCGGTGCATCATCCCACCCCAAGGTTAGAGAAAAAGGGAGCAGCATGCTTATCAATGTTTCTATGTCTTTAACGGGATGTGCCATTAAGACCGTGCACTCTCTCTCACACACACACACACACACACACACACACACACATACACACACATACACATACACTTACACACACACATATATACGCACACAAAATGCGCACACAGTGTCACTTTCACAAATGCGTTCACATTCATTTGCACACGTTCACACATACGCACACTCACACTCACACATGCACACACATGTGTGTGCGCAGATGGCGAGTCAGCTGATGCTGACACTATGTGGGGCCACCTGACGCTCACCCTCTTGCAGCAGTCTCACCTATGCCCTCTGCCTCTTCTGCAACAGCCCATCTACTGGCAGGTACGTCAGACAACACCCCCAGTGGCGCCCCTAGGGTTGTGCTTTGTTTGCGTCTGTGTGTATGTGTACGTGCAGTGTGTGTATGTGTGTGCGCGTGTGGTCTTGTGTGTTACCACCACTGCAGTAATTTCCAGGTTGGGGCTTAGCGTGCACTTGCACGAACATGCAAGCTCACGCGTATACGGTGGGTGCTCACACATAGGACCTGCTGCTGCACCTGTAAGCTTACTCATGGGCAGCAGTGTGCCCTTTTGATCTTGTTCTAGCTTGCAATCCAGTCCAAGCTTTTGTCCCCCCCACCCCCCCTCATCTTCTGTGATCAGCAACTGCCCATGTCTGATGTACTGCGGACATGTCTTGACCTCGCACTGCATCCCTATCCCTCCCTGCCGCCTGACCTAGGTGTCTCTGAAATGATTTTACGCGAAGGATTGTGCCATGCCCTTCTCCTCTTGATTTAATAATTGGTTAGCAGGACTGCCAGATGCTGATGGTATTTAACCCTTTTTTGTCAACGTCCTCTGGCAATGAGCACGTGCTCTCTACCTGTTCCCCACTCCGTGGTGTAGCTGCTCCTGCATTAGGTTCACGAGCTGCTCATACCTTCTGCCCATGCCTCCACCCCTACTCATCTGCTGACTCCCATCTGCTGACGCAGTATGACCATGCCCTTCACCTGTACCCCTTACCCAACTCTGTGGTGGTGGCAGACACCTCGCCGCAAGCTCAGCACAACCACCAGGGCTGCAGCGTATTCAACCCGGTAAGTATAAAACAAGAGAAAACGCTACGCAGGCAGTGACACGGCTCCCGGTGTCATTCCGATGCATGTTCTGCTGTTGCGCGCTGCTGTCCAAGGTCTTTTGCATCATCATCAGATGTGCTCTGTTTGTACTCATGCCCCCAATAACAAAACAAAGTGGCAGGATTTCATTTCTGTCGCTTATGTCTTGAACCGGTGGCAAAGCAAGTGTTTGTAACGTAATTGCTTTCTTAGAGGAGTCAGTCTTGAAATGGCTTCCCAATCTGGCCTGAGGTGTGTAGAGGGAGCATATGTTCCCTGGGTAGTTTAATGTTTTTGTACCTTTAGAGCTGTTTAGAGGTAAAAATGTTAACTCTGCCTATTTTGATCAGAATAGAGGTGCAAACACGCGAATTGATCCGAAGGGGGAACGACATGGGCAATTGATCGGGCGGCGGGAATGAAGGAGTAATACAGTCACACAACAGATTGTGTCAAGTGTAGGGTAAAGACATTCACTACAAAGTTTGGCTTGCTGGACCTTTGATACGATCCAATTCTTGTTCTCTGCTTACTTTGGGTCTGGAGCCTTTTCTTTGCGTACCTTCTCTCTTTTGTTTGACTTGGTGGAACCTTGAATGAGCCAACCCATAACATTCTTTCCTGATTTATAAGCGTTTACGCCATGGCGTTACAATGCTTCCTTTTCTTTTTCTTTTTTGTATCGTCCATTGCCTGATAATTGTTCACGACCAGTGCTAGGCTGATCTCAACGCGTGTGTCTGTGTCTGTGTGCTGTCCGCAGGGCTCCTTTGCGGATGGCTTCTTTGCTGCTTACATGCCCTGTAAAGAAGTAAGTGGTGTCCAGCCATGTGCTTAGTGCCAGTACATGTTAAAATTGCATCATTAGGCCCTTAATGCCTCCACTCTGCGCATAATTTAAACGAATGATCGCGTTTCCAGACGCTAGCAAACAGGGTGAACTGTACCTGTGTGTGTACCTACAGGAGATTTCTGCCAGGTCACACACACACACACACTCTACACACACAGACACACCTTGTTTGCATGCTGCATATTTTGTCAGACTTTCGTATCCATTTTTTCATAAATCAGCCTTTCTGTTGCCTGTGCTGTGCAGTCCGTGGAGATGTCCGAGATGCCTCGCGACGGTCAGGGGAGCTATGAGGAAGAAGAGGAGGAAAGCAGCCAAGGTCAGCAGCAGCAAATGGGAGAGGCTGGATCACAGGGAGTAGGGTACGCCGAGGGAGGGGAGGCCATGCGTGAGCAAGGGCAGGGTGATGGCTATCAGGGTGCAGCAGGTGGTGGAAGTGAGGATGAGGATGAAGAGGGGCTGGGTGGGGAGGATGCAGGGGAGAGAGAAGATCAGGATGCGCGGTTAGAGGTGCTTGCGTATGGGGTCAATGCGTTGGCTGCTAAGGGTGCGGGTGACAAGGAGATGATAGACGGAGATGAGGAAGGCGGAGGGGATCGAGGGGGTGATGTAGAAATGAGCGAGAATGACGGAGGTATTCAGGGAGAGGGGTGTGCTATACAAGAGCCGGAAGGGCGAGATCATTTAGCGGCAGGGGAAGGAGAGCAAGGTGCAGCAAGGAGTGGTGAGGAACAGAGCCAGGACGAAGGGGACGCAGATTCGGTGGATTCAGAGCCGCGGGGGAGGGAGTATGACCCACGAGAGGGTGTAGATGATGGGCTGACGTATGATGTTGGGGCCTCACAGTAGAAAGTAGACAAAACGGCACTAGCGATTGAGACTAGTCATGCCTAGCAAGCCAATCAATTTAAATTTTTTCATGGGAACTCGTGCGTTGAGCAGCCATGCCAGGCTGAGGGCCTCTGTACTCCAAACGAAACGAAAACACCAGTCCATCAGTTCAGGGATTTCCCACAAATTTAGCCACTTAAGATTCCCAAATCCTGCAACCTTAAGTAGTGCTTTAGCAATTTACATTGAGGTCCCAGCCAGATCAAGAAACGAGCAGCTCTCTAGTTGTTGCGTGAAGAGCAGGCATAGCGGCAGGCAGGTACACAGGTAGAAGGCAGGCGCTAGGAGCCATAGTGTTTTTAGGTCATGAGCTTCATCAGAAGGGTTCCTCCGTTAAAGGTCCGGTGATGCTCAGTGGCAGAAAAGGAGATAAAACTACTTTGATAAAAAGAAAAGATAAACTACGCAGGCAGTGAAAACCACTCCCCACATTAATTAAGGAAAAGGAGCCACTTTGTTACCGAGTACCATAAAGGTCCTCCACCGCAAAAAGGAAAGGAAAAATCAATGGGGATCAGGAGGGTTGCAGGCTTGGCCTGAAACCGGCTCCTGGTGAGAGTTGATAACAGTACTGGAAAGGGTACGTCTGGTATGGACAAGTTTAGCAGCAAAGTTCAAAGAGTGCACATGGAGCTTGGAGGCAAGCTTCTTAGCTCTTTGAGAATCGAGACCCAGTTCCTTGAAAGGCTTCAGAGTGTGAGTGTTGTAGATGGTGCCGCCCATACCCAAAAGGATGAAGTGAAGAGTAACAGAGGCTCCTTGGAGAATGTTGCAAAGGTCTTTGTGCTGTTCCTTTGCGGCGTTCAGCTGGTTCTGAGGTCTGGTGTCCTCTCAGTACTTGATCCGACAAGGTGGATGTCACGCCGAGGTTTGCTGAGGTCTTTAGGTCGGTGCTGTCTGGGGTTGGTGGCTCTACTGGTCGCTGGTGGTGCTGCTGAGGTGCTCCCACCAGTCTCCCTCAATTGCCCCCTGCCACTTTGAAGAACCCACCCCCCTACATTAGTTTGTCATGTTTGTGTTTTTGCAGCGGTGGGAGTAACCAGCACAAAATCTGGGCGGCTGGAGGTAAATCTGTCTTTATCTGGGAAGCGGGGTGGGAAGAGCCATTTAAGAACAGTTCTACTTTCAGCTGTTTTATGAATCTGGAGAGTATTTATGGTCATCCGTTCATTGCTGCCTATGTCTTTGGAGACAATGCATGATCCTAAGGAGCCTAATTTGCTGATAGCCTTAAAGATCATGCGGCATGCTAAGTTGTGTCTTTCGGTGATCATGTTCCTTGCTTATTTGCGTGCGTTGGCACCCAGAGAGGATGTGCAGGGCACTGTCTACTTGTGAGCAGAGGGGGCAAGTTCGACTTGTTGAGAGTTTGAACAATACTGCATGTTTTTTATTAAACAGGGTGCCTGTTCTGTATTTCATAATAATACATTTGGTCTTAAAAGGGACATCGGATGATGTTAGGTTAGCGTTGCTAGTGGCTCCATTGGCAGTGCCGTCCTTTATGAGGGTCTGGTAGTACGCATGGTAGTTCGCTTCAGTTTTGGCATTTCCCAGTTTATGGAGAAAATGCATGTGTGCTTGAAGGGCGTCACGGTGGTTTGGTAAGTACGTAAGTACCAAAGCTTTGGGGGAAAAGAATGGGCCATGTTTGTTGTATGGGTATGATTATGGGTTTGTGTTTGGTTTTCTATGTCTTCTTGTGCAAGCCAGTGGATGTTGTACAAGGGATTTCCCTCAGGGCCTGCTGTTCTGATGGAGGTGTCAGCAATGTCGGCGTAGGTGGTGGCTGACTTTTTAGCAAGGGCGTCAGCATGTTCATTACCAATAATACCGGCATGGGACTTTACTTTGAAGAAGTGGATGGGCGATGGTGATTGGCGGATTGCTTTAGCAATAGATTGAAGGACATCTCCTTGGATGTGAAGGCGATGGAGATTCGGGTGTGAGAGCTCTTTTTGATTTGATGCAGTGATGTAAGGCTGTCAGTGGCTATATGTGAGTAGCCGTGTACGACTGCAGCTGCTATAACTGCTAGCTCTGCACGTGAGATGGTGTTGGTTATACCCATGCCTTTTAAGTTTACATAGTGGGAAACGTTTAAGTGAGGGTGGTATACACCTGATCCGGTGTCTTGCCCAACTTCATTCTTTTGGAGGCTGCTATCAGTGTAGGTCCAATCCCGTCAATCTATTACTTTACGGGTTAGGTTTTGGCTGGAGCTGTTTTGGGGTGCTTCGTCGATATTACAATGATGAGCTTGGTCAGTGCTAATCAGGGCACTTGTTTTATCCGGGCCTTCTGAGGCTTGAGGGTGGTCATTGGGCAGCTTATTAAATTTGTTGAGTCCTGAGTGTGTCCACAACCTAAGGCTGTTTAGTAGGGATGGTCATGTATGTTTGGAATTTCCCACTTTGCCTCAAGGATTTTTTTGGCAAGTTCTTTTAGCCAGTCTTTGTTGTGAGCATTGAGGCAGACCCTGCCCTTGGTGTTCCATATGGCAATGATCTGCAATTCCCAGGAGTGTTTGGAAAGTGGTATTTGTATGTTGT
>Ga0307942_1001994_pt1 | contig 16538 bp, 9 predicted proteins | sample OrgLakmetagen175_FD_201846 | JGI IMG/M metagenome (GOLD analysis project Ga0307942, IMG submission 201846) | Saline water microbial communities from Organic Lake, Antarctica - #175 | ecosystem: Environmental > Aquatic > Non-marine Saline and Alkaline > Saline | place: Antarctica: Organic Lake... | reverse complement strand
CCAGGGGCGGGGGACGCGCCCCCCTCACGGGGAGGGAGGCGCGTCCCCCGCCCCTGGCGGGACGGGTCCCTTCGAGTGCGAGCGAACGATCCCCTTATATATATAGGGGATCGTCGCTCCCCCCCTTATATATATAGGGGGGGTAGGTTCGCTCGCAGAGTCGGAATTGGGTCGGATTTGGCCTCCCCCGCCCCTGGCGGGACGGGGGCCTCCCCCGCCCCTGGGGGGACGGGTCCGCCGGCGTCCCCCGCCCCTGGCGGGACGGGTTGGCGTACGCCAATTACGACGCCCCGTGAGGGACGCCAATTCCGAGCGCGTCCCCCGCCCCTGGCGGGACGGGTTTGCCCCGTGAGGGACGCAAACCCGTCCCGCCAGGGGCGGGGGACGCGTCCTCCGTCGGATTTTTGTAGGTTCCCCTCACGGGTCTCCTGCCCCCCTCACGGGTCCCGCGAGGTCGCTTATTACGGAGCGCTTGTCGAAGGGATTTTCGCGCCCCCCCTCACGGGGAGGGAGGCGCGACCCTCACGGGTCCCTTCGAGCAACTCGCAGATCTTCGAACCCCCTTTTTATAAAGGGGGTTCGAAGTCTGCGACTTGCGTCGGAATTGTCCCCCTCCCCCCTGCGGGGGGGCGGACAATTCCTAGCGCTTCCCTCACGGGTTTGTCCCCCCCCGTAGGGGGGAGGGCAAACCCGTGAGGGAAGCGACCTCTGCGAAGCGCTCAGTCGGAATTCGCGATCACGATCGCGAATTCCTAGCGCATCCCTCACGGGTTTGCGTCCCTCACGGGGCAAATTATGCGACCTACGTCGGATTTTTGTAGGTCCGCTCTTAGAGCGGACCTACAAAAATCCTAGCGCTTATTACGCTAAAGCGTAATAAGCGACCTGAAGTCGGATTTGTCCGCGGACAAATCCTAGCGCATCCCTCACGGGTACGCTTCAGCGTAATATGCGACCTTCGCACTAAAGCGTAATAAGGTCGCTTACCCGTGAGGGACGCTTTAGCGTAATAAGGTCGCTTATTACGCTAAAGCGTCCCTCACGGGTAAGCGACCCCCTCACGGGGACCCCCCTACGGGGGGAGAGCGGACCTAAAGAAAATCTCCCCTTATATATAAAGGGGGGTTATAGCAGATATTTAGAACTTCGAGTTTTTTATACCTATTACAAGGCTACTAGACTTTATTTGACAAAACTAAAAGTCGAATATTTTCAATATCGAGAAAAGTCTCCGCCGCCCTCACGAGTTTTAGCTTCGTGAGAGTTTTATTCCACCCTTGCATTCCACTCCGCAGGTGGAATGCAAGGGTGGAATAAAAGTATGTTTGGTTAATCTTTATTTATGTTTAAAACAGTAAAAAAAAATAGTACTATCGTTTTATAGTACTGTTACTTGTTTGTTAAAGCTATTTATTAGAGTTATGTTCTTTAAAACTGCACCTTTATGATAACAGTTATTATCATGTAGCAGACAATATTACTCCCTTTAGGGAGTAATATTGTCTGCTACATATCCGCGATTTTTATCCTATGTCCGCGGTTTTTATCCTCAGGATAAAAACCGCGGAGATATCGCAGACAATAATAATCCTTTTTAGGATTATTATTGTCTGCGATATGGATAAAAACCGCGGACATGATTTTGTTGTTTTTCCACCCGCAGTAGGAAGTTTTAACCTTTTTAAGGGGGGTTAACCCGTCCCGTGAGGGAGGCATCCTACAGCGGGTGGAAAAAAAAAACACAATATATATATTGATTGCTATAGCCTGCAGGCTAAAAATATCTAAAAGTCTGTTACGAGCGAACGATCCCCTTATATATATAGGGGATCGTCGCGAGGACACAGTGCGAGCGAATAGTCGGATTTGTCCGCACGCCGACAAATACGGGCGCGGAATTGTTGATGACCAACCCGTGAGGGGCGCTCCGGGGCTATTCGCTCGGACGGACGCAAAAATCCGACGAAGGTCGCATAAATTGCCCCGTGAGGGACGCAATTTATGCTACCTCCGCTCCCATATATATGCGAGCGGACCTACAAAAATCCGACGCAGGTCGCATCCCTCACGGGTTTGCGTCCCTGACGGGACGCAAACCCGTGAGGGATGCGCTAGGAATACGCCCCCCCCCGTAGGGGGGAGGGTCGCGATCGCGAATTCCGACTCAGCGCTGCCCTCACGGGTCCTGCCCTCCTTCCCTCCCCCCTACGGGGGGTCGAGGTCGTTTACCCCCCCCGCAGGGGGGAGGGGGACAATTACGACACAAGCGCTCCGAGTCTATTCGCGAGTACGAGTTTCTCGAATAAATTGAATAATCAATTTATTCGAGAAAGATTTCAAATATCGAAGATATTTAAAACTTCGACTTTTCATTTTAAGATAACTTTATCTAAAGTTATCTTATGGCCTATACCTAACTCAGAGACTTTTAACGAAATCACAATTTTCTTTATTCGGGATTGACGGGGCTCGAACCCGCAACTTCCGCCGTGACAGGGCGGTGCTCTAACCAATTGAACTACAATCCCATTTTTCATATCGAAGAAAATCTTCGATTTTCTTCGAGATCTCCGCGTTTTTCGACGAAAAACGCGGACATATTAATTACGAGTGCTCAGTAGCACAAGCGCTCAGTGCTGCTACCAGGTCGTTTGACAAATCCTGGTAGCAGAACGCCTTTCTCACGGGTTGGACTTTGGCTCAATAGCTACCACCTAATAGGTTTTGGCCTATTAGGCGAACTCAGGTCGCGTAATTTGCCCCGTGAGGGGCGCCAATTCCCACTAACGCTTCACCCACGACCCCCTTCACGGGTAAAAGCACTTGCATACTGCAAGTAGAGGTTCGCTCGTAGAGTGTTAACCTCGCGTATAATCAATAATTATACTTTTTTTTACCTCCCTCACGGGAATTTTTTTAAGGCATTAACTATATAAATTTTTATATAAGAATGAAACTCTATAGATAATAACATAATAGTTATTTTTTGTCTAGATTTACATCTTATAAAAAAGTAATTTTTGTTTTAAAGTCGATTGGTTAAAAAAAATATTTATATTAGTTGTGAGGTGCGCAAATAAATTTTTTGGGACGTGGAGCGCCCCTCACGGGGTCCTGTCCCGAAGGGACCCGTGAGGGGCGCTCCGTACCCGTGTCCGCCAGGGGCGGGGAAGCGACCTTACCCGTGAGGGACGCGCCGCCCCAGCGTCCTTCCCCGAAGGGGGGGTAAGCGACCCCCTCACGGGGACCCCCCTACGGGGGCCCGTGAGGGGGGCAGGAGACCCGTGAGGGGGACCTACGGATTTAGCCTCCCCCGCCCCTGGCGGGACGGGGGCTAAATCCGACCCAACCCGTGAGGGAAGCGCTCGTAATTGTCCGTCCCCCCCCCCGCAGGGGGGAGGGAGACAATTACGACACAAGTCGCAGACTTCGAGTACGGCCCCCCTCCTCCTAAAGAGGAGGGGGGCCGTACTCAAGATCAGCGAGTTGCTTCCCCGCCCCCTATATATGGGGCGGGCCGAAGGGTGGAACAAGTCGCAGACTTCGAGTTGCTCGAAACTCCCTTCGACCCCGTGAGGGGCGCTCCTTACCCGTGAGGGAAGCGACCCCCTCACGGGGACCCCCCGTAGGGGGCCCGTGAGGGGGGCAGGAGACCCGTGAGGGGGTCCTACAGATTTCACCTCTCCGAAGGGGGGGGAAATTCCGACCAAATTATACCCCCCGACGAGGGAACCTCCGCTCTGCGCGCTAAATGGCCTGGCCCGCCCCATATATATGGGGCGGGGAACCCGTCAGGGGGGCCCACAAATAGACGACCCCCCCCCGCAGGGGGGAGGGAAGCGACGTACCCGTGAGCCCCCCTCACGGGTCCTAGTGGTATTTGTCAAATTACGCTTAATTGGGGCGGTTTTGACCTACGGACAAAACCGCCCCAATTACGATTAGGATTTGTCATTCGACAAATACTAGCGCCTCCCTCGCGGGTTGCCTTAAGGAAACCCGCGAGGGAGGCAACCACCTAATTGCCTTAAGGCAACCCGTGAGGGAGGTTACCTCCTTAATAAGCGACCTTCGCACTGTTCGCTCCCCCCTAAAGAGGGGTAGGTTCGCCACCTTCGCTCTCGTGCTTAAGTGGCATTCCCCAATTACGAACCAAGCGTTGAATTTAAGCCATTACATAAAAACTCGAATATTTTCAATATCTTTATCGAATAAATTTCTATTGACGTTGTTTTATAGGTCCGCTCTCCCCCCGTAGGGGGGTCCCCGTGAGGGGGTCGCTTCCCTCACGGGTACGGAGCGCCCCTCACGGGGTCGAAGGGACCCGTGAGGGAAGCGCCCCCCTCACGGGGAGGGAGGCGCGACCCTCACGGGGTCGAAGGGACCCGTGAGGGTCCCTTCGAGTGCGAGCGAACGATCCCCTTATATATATAGGGGATCGTCGCTCCCCCCCTTATATATATAGGGGGGGTAGGTTCGCTCGCAGAGTCGGAATTGGGTCGGATTTGGCCTCCCCCGCCCCTGGCGGGACGGGGGCCTCCCCCGCCCCTGGCGGGACGGGTCCGCCGGCGTCCCCCGCCCCTGGCGGGACGGGTTGGCGTACGCCAATTACGACGCCCCGTGAGGGACGCCAATTCCGAGCGCGTAATTGGCGTCCCTCACGGGGCAAACCCGTGAGGGAGACGCCCCGTGAGGGACGCCACCCTCACGGGTCCGACTCCCCCCACGGATATAAGGGGGAGCGAACCTACCCCCCCTATATATATAAGGGGGGGAGCGACGCCCCCCTCACGGGCCCGTGAGGGGGGCCCTAAGGGGATCGTCGCGAGTACACGAAAACATCGTCGATCCCTCCCCCCCGCGGAGATAAGGGGGGGGAAAATTCCTATATCCTATATCCTATATCCTATATCCTATATCCTATATACTATATAAAGGAATTTTGTTACGGTATAGAAATTTATTCGAGTACGAGCGAACGATCCCCTTAGGGGATCGTCGCTCCCCCCCTTCGGGGGGGTAGGTTCGCTCGTAGAGTCGGACCCGTGAGGGTGGCGTATGCGTCGTAATTGGCCCCGTGAGGGGCGCCAATTACGCCGGCGGATTTGGCCCCCGTCCCGCCAGGGGCGGGGGAGGCCAAATCCGACCCAATTCCGAGCGCATAAATTGCGTCCCTCACGGGGCAATTTATGCGACCTCCGTCGGATTTTTGTAGGTTCGCTCTCCTGCCCATATCCCGCGAGGTCGCTTATTACGCTAAAGCGTCCCTCACGGGTAAGCGCTAGGATTTTTGCGGATGCAAAAATCCGACGAAGGTCGCAGAAATTGCGTCCCTCACGGGGCAATTTCTGCGCTCGGAATTGGCGCCCCTCACGGGGCCAATTCCGACTCTCCGAGCGAACCTAGCCTCGCGAATAGCGGGGCGATTCGCTCGGACGGACGCAAAAATCCTAGCGCTTATTACGCTTTAGCGTCCCTCACGGGTAAGCGACCTCGACCCCCCTACGGGGGGAGGGCAGGAGAGCGGACCTAAAACTCGAAGATTTTCCCCCCGCGGATATCCTGATATAAGGGGGGGAAAACTTCGACTTTGATATTGAAAATATTCGATAAAAGCGTTGGATTTTTACAATAACGAACCAAGCGTTCCTCATACACTAATTCATTTTATTTAGTTTTTTTTGTATTTTTGGAAACGTGTACGTATTTTTTGAGCCAGACGAATACGAGTAATAAATTTAGTTAAAATATATTTGATAGAATTACGTGAATCATCGTTTGCTGGAATGATATGATTAGATAAAGTAGGATCACAATTAGTATCAACTATTGTAAAAGTTTTTAATCCAAGTTTGTTACATTCACGAACGGCATTCATTTCTTCTTTTTGTCCAATAATAATAGCTACATTTTGTGAAATTTTCGTTTGAGATAATTTGGTCATATTAGCAATACCACCAAAATATTTTTCTAAACGTTGCCATTTTTTCTTACGTGCAGCGGCTAATTTTTTAGTGCTAGAACTTAAATTTTTATCGTAAATGCTATCAATAGGGAATTTAAGTTTAGGATCAACAATTTTAGATAATAGAATTTGAACGATTTCAGAAATTTTAGTTTGTGGAGTAGGTAAATATCTAAGACGTGGTAAAAACTTAATTAATTTTTTTTGTGCATCTAAAGCTTTAAATTGACGTTTTACAATTTGTATAACATGACGTTCTCCTATTGCTTTAGCTTTAAGTTGTTGTAATTCACTTACATATTGATTTTTTAAAGAATCGTAAGTTTGTAATGTTGTTTCAATATTTTTTAATTGGTTAAAAGCATCATTACATTGTGTTTGAATAGATTGTATCGAAGAAATTAATGTTTCAATAACTGATTGAATATAAGAATTGAATTGGCGTGCAAAACGTAAAAGAAGTGAACTGCAAACAACAATGTTACCAGTAGTAGCTTTTGGAGTTCGTAAACGTGAAGTATCTGCAGACGCACCTTGATATGTATCACGAGAATCGGTTTCGCGGCTACGTACAGTAGCTAAAGCTACTCGATTTAAAATTTCTTTAGGTGGATTAGGAACAATCCAAGGTTTGATATCGTTTTCTGTTTCTCCGTTAACTTTGTTACCGGTGAACCCGTCGTTTTCTTTGGAAACGGCGGTCCCTCTTTCGGGGGCCGGGCTTACAGTCCCCCCCTTAGATATAAGGGATATAAGGGGGGGAAGCACTGTAATATTTTTTAAACTATTATAAGGTACTGTATATAAAGAAACATTTGTTTTTTGTAATCCTTTCATTTCAGATGATAACATTAGTAAATACTTATATTCACGTAACTTTTGAGTATAAGCTGCTAATTGGTTAAATAGCATTTGATATTTAGAAGCAATTTGTAATCCTTTTTCTTTTACAAAAAGAGTTTGATCAATTAATTCGCGACGCTTTTGAATAAGTTTTTGACGTTTTTGAATGTAAACCATTCCTTTAGTCATTAAAAAATTACGTTTTTCTGCAAATTTTTGTGCACGTAAAAGAATGTCATTTGTATTATTCTTAAAGTTTTTAAAAATTTGACGTCCTTTTGTTAAAATAAGTTTACTTTTCTTTTTTAATAATAAAGCTCTTTTAATAAAACGTGATTTAATAGTTTGTCTTCTTTCTAAAATATCGCGCACAACTTTTTGTTTTTCTTTTAAAATGGGACGTATTTTAGATATAGATTTACAAATTGTTTTCCAGTTTGTTAACATACCACCTAACCATCTTGTATTAACATAAAACGAATTTTTTGTAAAGAAAGATGCGCGAGCAATTAAACCTGTTGCAGGTTTTTTTGTTCCTATAAACAGAAATGTACGCCCTTTTAAAGCATATTTTGTTAATGTATTTAACGCTTTATTTAAACAACGACGTGTTTTTAAAAGATTAATTACATGTTGACCTTTTTTAACAAAAGGTCGGTTTTTATTTTGCCCTTGTTTATTTAACCATAAATATTGTTTCATACGGGCATGGCATTTAACGGTTTTTTCACCAAAATGCATTCCATGTGCAAGCATTTCACGAATACTGTTCATTACAAGTGTAGCTTTTTTTCTTTTTGATACTGGATTTATTTGAATTATTTTACCTATAACTGGTGTGCTAAGTCCGCCAGGGCTAAGCACACCATTAAAAGGAGAATTACCTACGTCACGACGTACTTTAATACGTACTTTATCACGACCTAATACTACACCTTTTTCTAATCGAACAAATAAAATTTGACCTCTAACTTTTAAAATTGCATAATTATTATACTTTTTCACATTTTCCGGTATAATTGTTGTCAATTTACACCCATACATTAATGGGAATTTGTTTGACTTTTCGTTAGAAGATTCTCCTTCGCCTTTTTTATGGATGGATGATGTGCTCCCTTCTGTAAGCGGTGCATTATGCGAAGCCCGCCCCTTATACCCCTTATATAAGGGGCCGCTTCCCATTTTTTTTTCCTTAATACTTTTTGGATCTTGAGATCCGCGACCTGTAAGCATAGAAAAAGCATAATTTGATTTGACACGTGTTATTACAATTTTAGCAGTTTTAGGTAGTAATTCACCTACTCCTTGGCCTAAAGGCACAATGATTTTATAATCACTCGACGTTTTTTCAGAAAACGTCGAGTCCCCCGGTAACAAAGAATTTGTTAACGGGGAAGGTGTAAATTCCACAATCCCAGCACCTTTTTTTGTTTTTTTTGTAATATTTACTGTTAAAACGTCCCCTGGTTTAACGGGTGACTTAAGTGCTTCAGCACCTGGCTTTGTTGCATTAGATGGATCTTGTGGAGTAGATAACAATTGTGCTACAGCGTATGCTGAATCTTTAAAAGCTGTTACTCCGGCCGGGGCCGCTTTTTTTACAATTTTGGCCTTAATATGCCCTTGTTTAGCATTTGGTACAAATATAGCAAAAGGATACGTAAATTCATCAATACCAATATTATTAGGTGCTAACGCTGTAATTTTTAAATCACATATATCACCAACAGTAAGCGCTTTTTTTCTAGTGTCACCATTTCTTGTTTTTAATTTTGCTAGTTGTTTTGTTGTCATATTATTTTATATCTTTTTTTTTTGATTTTTTTCTACGAGCGGACCCCTCCCCCCGTAGGGGGGAGGGGTCCGCTCTGGTCGTCTCCTCCGCGAGCGGAATATACGACTTTTATTGTAATTTACAGTTCTTTTTTCTACAAAAAAAGAAGAATTATTAGTGGCGTCCACATATATATATAATATATATAAGGGTGTCGCGCCTCAATCTTGTAGTGCGAAGGTCACATATTAAGGGGGCGCCCCTCACGGGTGCTACCAGGATTTGGGTCGGAATTAACCAGGACGGGTCTCCTCCACCCTGCGGGGGGAAAATACCCGTCAGGGGGGGGTCGTCCTGAATATTTTCTCAGTATTATGGGTAGGACAAATACTACGCAATTCCTAGCGCCTCCCCCCCTGCGGGGGACGGGTTTACGTAAGCAAACCCGTCCCGCCAGGGGCGGGGGAGGCGACCTCTGTCGGATTTTTGTAGGTTCCCCTCACGGGTCTCCTGCCCATATCCCTCCCCCCGTAGGGGGGTCCCCGTGAGGGGGTCGCTTACCCCCCCTTCGGGGAGGGACGCTGGGGCGGCGCGTCCCTCACGGGTAAGGTCGCTTCCCTCACGGGTACGGAGCGCCCCTCACGGGGTCGAAGGGACCCGTGAGGGTCCCTTCGAGTGCGAGCGAACTAGCCTCGCTAGTCGGGAGCCTAGGTTCGCTCGCAGAGTCGGACCCGTGAGGGTGGCGTCCCTCACGGGGCGTCGTAATTGGCCCCCCCCCCGTAGGGGGGAGGGGCGCCAACCCGTGAGGGACGCCGGCGGACCCGTCCCGCCAGGGGCGGGGGAGGCCCCCGTCCCGCCAGGGGCGGGGGAGGCCCCCGTCCCGCCAGGGGCGGGGGAGGCCCCCGTCCCGCCAGGGGCGGGGGAGGCCCCCGTCCCGCCAGGGGCGGGGGAGGCCAAATCCGACCCAATTCCGAGCGCGTCCCCCGCCAGGGGCGGGGGACGCGTCCTCCGTCGGATTTTTGTAGGTTCGCTCTCCTGCCCATATCCCGCGAGGTCGCTTACCCCCCCTTCGGGGAGGGACGCTAAAGCGTCCCTCACGGGTAAGCGCTAGGATTTTTGCGTCCGCAAAAATCCTAGCGTCGGATTTTTGCGGACGCAAAAATCCTAGCGCTTATTAAGCTTTAGCGTCCCTCCCCGAAGGGGGGGTAAGCGACCTTACCCGTGAGGGACGCTTTAGCGTCCCTCCCCGAAGGGGGGGTAAGCGACCCCCTCACGGGGACCCCCCTACGGGGGGAGAGCGGACCTACAACTCGCAGATCTTCGAACCCCCTTTATCAAAAGGGGGTTCGAAGTCTGCGACTTGCGTCGGAATTGTCCCCCTCCCCCCTGCGGGGGGGCGGACAATTCCTAGCGCTTCCCTCACGGGTTTGCCCCCCCCCCCGTAGGGGGGAGGGACGCAAACCCGTGAGGGAAGCGACCTCTACGGCAGGAGAAACGCTCAGTCGGAATTCGCGATCGTGATCGCGAATTCCTAGCGCATCCCTCACGGGTTTGCCCCGTGAGGGACGCAAACCCGTGAGGGATGCGACCTACGTCGGATTTTTGCGTCCCTCACGGGGCAAAAATCCGACACTAGGATTTTTGCGTCCGTCCGAGCGAATAGTGCGAAACGTCCCTCCCCGAAGGGGGGGTAAGCGACCTCCCCTATATAAGGGACCCGTGAGGGGGACCTACATATTTAGCCTCCCCCGCCCCTGGCGGGACGGGTATATTAGGCGAAATCCGACCCAATTACGACGCCGTACACTAATTACGACGCAAGGTTCCCTATGCGGCTCACTTCAAATAATTTTTTTTTTCTATTTGTTCATATGAGAATAAAATCTCAATTTTAGTATGTTAAAAAAACTGTTAAAGACTTTTTTACACAAACCTCGTACTTTTTCTTATGACGCGTATGCATACACTAATAAAAAATTACGGTCAAATACTATAATTCGCGTAGGGGAAGTATCAAACTGGAGGAGCGAAGGCACCCCCCCATATCACTATAGATTTTGGAGCCTATGGATCCAATCCCTAATAATCTCTAAATATCCCTAACCCCCATTAGTGATATACTATGTTCTACCTATAGGTTTTTATATTAAAAATTATTTAATGAAAAAGGACACTTTTAGATGTAATAGGGTTTACTAGAAATAAACTAGATTCCATATAGGGTAACTCTTAGTAACCATTGCTACATTAACCAAAAAGCCTTTTAAATAATATTTGTCATGTTTTTTATTGATTATTTACTTATTAACAAATAAATTCATTTCTATTTATGTTAAAGTCGAATTTTTAAATATCTTCGTTATTTAAAATCTTTATAGAATAAATTTATTATTCAATATATTCGAGAAACTCGTACTCGCGAATAGACTCGCAGCGCCCCTCACGGGGTCGAAGGTCTTTTCGCGTCAGGCGCGAAAAGACCTTTACTCGCGAATAGACTCGGAGCGCTTGCGTAGGAATTGTCCGCCCCCCCCGCAGGGGGGAGGGGTACAATTCCTACGCAAGTCGCATACTTCGAACCCCCTTTCTCAAAAGTCGAATTTTTCCCCCCTTATATCCGCGGGGGGAAAATATTCGAGTTTTTAGGTCCGCTCTCCTGCCCATATCCCTCCCCCCGTAGGGGGGTCGAGGTCGCTTATTACGCTAAAGCGTCCCTCCCCGAAGGGGGGGTAAGCGACCCCCTCACGGGGACCCCCCTACGGGGGGAGAGCGGACCTAAAGAAAATTTAATACCTTAACAAAATTCCTATATAAAAATTTTGTTACGGGATCGACGATGTTTTCGTATAAAACATCGTCAATAGAATTTTCTTCGATAAGAGGGGGTTCGAAGATCTGCGAGTTGTAGGTCCGCTCTCCCCCCGTAGGGGGGTCGAGGTCGCTTATTACGCTTAAAGCGTAATAAGGTCGCTTATTACGCTTTAGCGTAATAAGCGCTAGGATTTTTGCGTCCGTCCGAGCGAATCGCCCCGCTATTCGCGAGGCTAGGTTCGCTCGGAGAGTCGGAATTGGCATACGCCAATTCCGAGCGCATAAATTGCGTACGCAATTTATGCGACCTTCGCTCGCTGAGCGAACCTACAAAAATCCGACGCTAGGATTTTTGCGTCCGTCCGAGCGAATCGCCCCGCTATTCGCGAGGCTAGGTTCGCTCGGAGAGTCGGAATTGGCCCCGTGAGGGGCGCCAATTCCGAGCGCAGAAATTGCCCCGTGAGGGACGCAATTTCTGCGACCTTCGTCGGATTTTTGCATCCGCAAAAATCCTAGCGCTTACCCGTGAGGGACGCTTTAGCGTAATAAGCGACCTCGCGGGATATGGGCAGGAGAGCGAACCTACAAAAATCCGACGGAGGTCGCATAAATTGCCCCGTGAGGGACGCAATTTATGCGCTCGGAATTGGGTCGGATTTGGCCTCCCCCGCCCCTGGCGGGACGGGGGCCAAATCCGCCGGCGTCCCTCACGGGTTGGCGCCCCTCCCCCCTACGGGGGGGGGGCCAATTACGACGCCCCGTGAGGGACGCCACCCTCACGGGTCCGACTCTGCGAGCGAACCTACCCCCCCGAAGGGGGGGAGCGACTAGCGAGGCTAGTTCGCTCGCACTCGAAGGGACCCCTTGAGGGGCGCTCCGTACCCGTGAGGGAAGCGACCCCCTCACGGGGACCCCCCGTAGGGGGGAGGTATATGGGCAGGAGACCCCATATATATGGGAGGGGGACCTACGGATTTAGCCTCCCTCACGGGTATACCCGTCAGGGAGGCTAAATCCGACCCAACCCGTGTCCGCCAGGGGCGGGGAAGCGCTCGGAATTGTCCCCCCCCCCGCAGGGGGGGGGGGACAATTCCTACACAAGTCTGCGACTTGCGCTACCTTTCTCCCCCCTTTTCATATAGTGCAAGCGCACCATTACCCAATTAGCTTTAGCGCTAATACTATATAAACAAAAAAGCAATTATCTAAAAAAACCTTTTTCTTTACTTACAAAAGGTAATAAACCCATTACACGTGCACTTTTAATAGTTTTAGCTATATATCGTTGTTGTTTAGCTGTTAAACGTGTTTGTCTTCTGGGTAAAATTTTACCTCCTAAACCTATATAACGTTGTAATAAACCACAATGTTTATAATCTATAATGCGTCGATTATAAACCGCCTTTTCAGGTTTTTCTTTTAATATAATAATTAAAGATTTAGGAGGGATTAAAGGTTTAATAGGGGCTCTACCTGTTGAACGTTTTGCACGTTGAGTACGTTGTTTTTGTACACTACCTAATAATTGAGATAAAGATAAAACACGTGAGGGGTTAATGCGAGAACCCACATTTGATGAATTATATTTACTACGTACATCTGACTTTTTGGAAGTTTTTTTTGAAGTATTTGCAGCTGCCATTTTTTTTTTTTTTTTATGTCTTTTTTTCTCCACCAAAAAGTCGAATATTTTTCCCCCCTTATATCCGCGGGGGAGAAAATATTCGAGTTTTATCGTACGAGCTAACGATCCCCTTAGGGGATCGTCGCTCCCCCCCTTCGGGGGGGTAGGTTCGCTCGTAGAGTCGGACCCGTGAGGGTGGCGTATGCGTCGTAATTGGCCCCGTGAGGGGCGCCAATTACGCCGGCGGATTTGGCCGTAGGCCAAATCCGACCCAATTCCGAGCGCATAAATTGCGTCCCTCACGGGGCAATTTATGCGACCTCCGTCGGATTTTTGTAGGTTCGCTCAGCGAGCGAAGGTCGCATAAATTGCGTACGCAATTTATGCGCTCGGAATTGGCGTATGCCAATTCCGACTCTCCGAGCGAACCTAGCCTCGCGAATAGCGGGGCGATTCGCTCGGACGGACGCAAAAATCCTAGCGCTTATTACGCTTTAAGCGTAATAAGCGACCTCGACCCCCCTACGGGGGGAGAGCGGACCTAAAGAAAATTATATATGTCCGCGTTTTTCGACGAAAAACGCGGAGATCTCGAAGAAAATCGAAGATTTTCTTCGATATAATTTTCTTCGATAAAAGAATTCAATTTTTATTAACCTGTAATATAGCTTTTCAATTTAAGCGTGTGCATGGTGGTGTGTCTATCAGCGGTTCGCTATTTATTATAGATGACGCTTAATACGTATTAAGTAATACGTCAATTAAGCTCGTGGATTTGTCCACTCCGAGAACGAAAGTTGGTGCGCTTCTTACGAAGACGTAATATTATCTAGGATTTTACCACGCCTCCCCCGCCCCTGGCGGGACGGGTCCGCACAGCCTCCCCTCCCCCCTGCGGGAGAGTATTAATAAGGCTGTGTGCGAAGCGTCCGTGGGAATAGTGTAGCAATTCTCCCCCCCCCGTAGGGGGAGGGGCGCCTCCCCCGCCCCTGGCGGGACGGGTTTGGGTAAGCAATTTAGGTGACCCTCCCCCTACGGGGGGGGGATAATTCCTAGCGCCTCCCTCACGGGTTGCTTACCCAATTTAGGCGACCCCCTCACGGGCGGGGATATGGGCAGGAGACCCGTGAGGGGGACCTACTACCCCGTGAGGGGCGCTCCGTTATAAGCGCCCTCCCATATATATGGGACCCGTGAGGGGGACCCCATATATATGGGTATAAGGGAGCAACTAGCAGATCTTGAACCCCCTTATATATACGTCGAAAGGGGGTTCAAGATCTGCGACTTGCGCTCTAAGTATATTAGCCCGTACGCACAAAAAACCGACACAAGAGCTCGGACCTTAACACACATTCTTTTTAGTTAGTCTGAGAAACTCTATTTTGATTTCTTTCGTTAAAAACAATAAACGTGGGCGAACTCCATGAGTTCATTAAAATTGGTGTGAAGGTGGGTGGTTGTCCCGTCGTGGGGATTATTTGCTTTAGGAAACCCGTCCCGCCAGGGGCGGGGGACGCGTACTAGCGAACATTTGGATTATTCTCCGCACGGTCCTATATATATAGGGCCGTCAAGACCAAATCCTAACCAACCCGTGTCCGCCAGGGGCGGGGAAGCTGGTAATCGCGCGTATCTCCAAATCGAAGAAATTTCGTACGAAATTTCTTCGACAAGGGGATACGCGCGATTACCAGCTTCCCCGCCCCTGGCGGACACGGGTTGCCTTCACCCAGTCCCCCCGACGAGTGTAACCTCGTTAGCGCTATAACCCGACACAAACGCTTCGTACCCGTGAGGGATGCGCTCGGATTTGATCCACACCTATATATATATATATGTGTGGATCAAATCCTGCTTTAGCGTATCTCTCACGGGTCCCCCAGTTGGGAGGATCCATTGCCTACGGAATTGACGCGGTAGGAATTGTTCACCCCCTATATATATAGGGGGTGAACAATTCCTAAAGAGGGCTCCCCCGCCCCTGGCGGGACGGCCTCCCCCGCCCCTGGCGGGACGGGGGTCGTGCGGAAGGTCGCTTAAGTGGACCTCGCCACTTAAGCACGAGCGTACTGGCGAGTCTCGTCCGCGAAGATTTTTCCGCTCAAACCTTCGAAGCAAGCGATCTGGATATGTTAACTTCATACTGTTCGCGAGAACGCCTCCCTCCTGACCTACTAAGCATTAACCGCTTTTAAGGGAGACCCTATTACACAAGTGGGATTCGCACAACCTAAAATTGAATTTAAAATGTCATAAAAATAGTTGAAGTCAAAGGCTTTATCTACGTGCATTTCACATAGAGAGCCCACTAAAAAGTTAGATGCTCTATCTAGGAAAAGCCTTAGCGCCTTGCACAGTTTTAACAAAATGTCCTTCAGACAATTTGTTAAGATAATTCTATTTTTATTCTTTTCTTTTTTAATATTAGCATAAAATTTTTTTTTTATTGAGCGCTTCGCAGTTAATTCTTTTTCTCGAAGAAAATTTCTCGAAGAAAATTCTATTGACGATGTTTTATAGGTCCCCCTCACGGGTCTCCTGCCCCCCTCACGGGTCCCCCGAGGTCGCTTACCCGTGAGGGTAAGCGCTCGGATTTTTGCGTCCGTCCGAGCTAATAGCCCCGCTATTCGCGAGGCTAGGTTCGCTCGGAGAGTCGGAATTGGGTCGGATTTCGCCTCCCTCACGGGTCCGTAGGTCCGCTCTCCCCCCGTAGGGGGGTCGAGGTCGCTTACCCCCCCCTTCGGGGAGGGACGCGCCGCCCCAGCGTCCCTCACGGGTAAGCGCTAGGATTTTTGCGTTCGCAAAAATCCGAGCGCTTACCCGTGAGGGACGCTTTAGCGTAATAAGCGACCTTATTACGCTTTAGCGTAATAAGCGACCTCGCGGGATATGGGCAGGAGAGCGAACCTACAAAAATCCGACGGAGGACGCGTCCCTCACGGGTTGGCGCCCCTCACGGGGCCAATTACGACGCCCCGTGAGGGACGCCACCCTCACGGGTCCGACTCTACTCGCGAACCTACCCCCCCGAAGGGGGGGAGCGTCGATCCCCTAAGGGGATCGTCGCTCGTACGAGAAAACTCGTACTCGCCAATAGACTAGGAGCGCCCCTCACGGGGTCGAAGGGACCCGTGAGGGACGCGCCTCCCTCCCCGTGAGGGGGGCGCGCAACTCCTCCACCCCCATATATATGGTATATGGGGGTGGAGATTTTTGCGTCATGCGCGAAACTCCCTTTACTCGCGAATAGACACGGGGCGCCCCTCACGGGGTCGAAAGGACCCGTCAGGGGCGCTCCGGACCCGTGAGGGATGCGACCTTCGCACTAAAGCGTACCTCCCCCCTGGGGGGGGGGGTACGCTACCTATACGAGCGGACCTACGGATAAAAACCGCGGATATGAATAAATTTATTCGATAGTGTTATTTGATTATAAATAATAGCTCTAGAATTTCTTAAAGTGTTAATTAAGAAATTCTAGAGCTATTATTTATAATTAGTAAGAAATGAAGCGGCCC
>Ga0307942_1001990_pt1 | contig 16543 bp, 21 predicted proteins | sample OrgLakmetagen175_FD_201846 | JGI IMG/M metagenome (GOLD analysis project Ga0307942, IMG submission 201846) | Saline water microbial communities from Organic Lake, Antarctica - #175 | ecosystem: Environmental > Aquatic > Non-marine Saline and Alkaline > Saline | place: Antarctica: Organic Lake... | reverse complement strand
AGTTTGTGTCAGATTTAGTTTCAATTTTCGACACTGGTTGATTTTGTTTCACCAGCCAATTGCCATCAGCCAGAGACTCGGGCTGTAGGCCATCCTTGTAACCCCTTGTAACCCCTTTGTAATCCAGACTAAAATAAACTAAACTTACGATAATGATGCTTGGGGGACTGACAAGCAGGTACTGGACCATTCAAACTTCCACCTTTGCTTCCCCGTTCCAGGAGCCGATGTACAGGTAATGTTACAAAAAAGGTTCGGCCAGTCATTCCAAGGGAGAAAAGCAATGCATTCGCTTGGAGCGAAATGCAGTATTATGAACAGCGTCAAAGCTGCTCTTTTTATATATATGTATATAAATAGTTTGCTGGCATACCACATCAAAACAAAAACATAAGTCTGCCAGCCAGACTCGACCGCCCTTTACAAGCAAAACTACACAGCACACCTAGCTATGTTTACAAGTTTTTGTTTTCCTGACTCTGCTGCAGATGCTTTGACCATCTTGATCCACAGCAAGTGCAAACTCATTCTTCAAAGACACAAGCTTGTGGGCTTCAGCCGGGAGGCACTCCATCAGCAGACACAGCAAGGCTCAAAGCCTTCACAGGAGCCACTTGGACAGGTGCCGCCAAAGTCCTTATCTCCAGTTTTCACGTGAAGACTAAGCCATCAAGCTCTCACGAGTGGGGATGACAGCTGAGGTCTTATGCCAGTACTCCACTGCCCGCGCAACACCGCTACCTGGCACAATATTCATGCCTGTAACCAACATGACAATGAGGGGAAGTCACGTCGGTATACTAATCATTAGAGACAGACAGGGGCAAGCAGTGCAAGCAAAGATAGAAACAATGGCAGAGCCCAGTGCGTATGCACGTGCATGTTTGTGTTTTTGTGCTGTTGTGCGCGTCAGCAGACACACACGTGTTCATCTGTGCCTGTACGTGTATGTTATAATGCGTGTATGTGTGTATTTGTGTGCGTGCATGCTGGGCTGACATGAGGAACGCACAAAGACCATAATGGTATTGGCTCTTATTGAACATCAATTAGGCAATCTCTATTTATTTGCTCACATGTGACCCAATATTCCTAAAGCAGTTTCTGAATTCAATACATTACTGACGGGCACAGCCCAAGCTATATCAATTGACACACAAGCCTGGAAATACATGCTCTTGTATTTCTGGAGTTAGGGGCTGTCGTGGGTGCCTGTGCATGGGCCTGTGCTCACTGTTGGTAGGCCACCGTGAAATAACCCCAGCACGCCTTATAACATTCAAGCCTTCCACACTTCATGGATTTGCTCTAATTGCTATAAAGAGGAACTGTGTAGGCTCTAGACCAGGAGGTGGGCTGAGGACTGCGCACGGACATTTTGGCTGAACTTTTCACAAGAACTAAGACTTTTCTGGTGAATTGCTACCCTAACTGCTCCGACACTCCAGCTCCTGGCTGCCCTCATTTTAAATTTGGTCTCGGCAGCTGGAACATAGTCTCGTGCAGGGAGTTTTAAATGAGAGTGGTGCGTAAGAAGTTTGCAAACCGGGGGCTATACTACCCCCCCTCAAAAGGGTGACTTTGCCAAGGAAATGTGCACAGCTCAATCAATCTTCCCTCAATATCATCCATGAGCACGTACTTCCTCACTGGAAATCAAGCTCACATACACAAGTATGCATGCTGCTGCCTTTAAATTGGTCATCGCTCCCTCCCCTATTCACCTGCATCACGCATGCTCATCTCAGCACCCGCCAAGGCGCCTGCCAGCATCAGTTCGTTCATGTTGCCAAGGTGGCCTGCAGTGGTACACATGAACAAGCACGTGCACGTTTGATTTTTTCGCGTGTCTAACTATGTGGGTGTGTGCACATGCATGCAGGCAAGCACATGTGTGTATATGTGTGTTTAAATTCTGATGCGCTAAGGGAAGACAGAGTATAGAAGGCAAGCCACATGAGCTCATTCATGTTGTCGAGGAAGTCTGACGGTAAAATCAACGTACATAAATGTAAAAAATTGTTAATCATTTTACAATCTATAAATGGCTAAGGCGCCTGCAGCAAGTGAATGAGCTGATATTAACAATTTGACGTGACAGGAATGGAAAACACCAGGCACGGCATCCGTTGAAGTTAAATATGCGCATTCTTTTAGGTAAGTTATAGATCAACAGCATCAATGGTATAACGAGAGCACTCACCAATGCGGAAGACCTTTCCATTAATTTGTGACAATCCAACTCCCAGGGATAAGTCGTATTTTGCGTATGCAGCCTTGACAATCTGCAGTGGATGACAAGAGGGGTTGTCTTATGCGTCCCGTACAATGACGTAATAAACGTGAAATTTGTAAAAACTGCATTACAAATGCCAATCCAAGCTGTATGAGGGAGGCAACACTCATTTGTTAAACTCAATGCAAGGTCCTTTTGACCCTTCTCTGATCAAGTATGGTCCCTACATGTACATAAGGCAAATCACAATAAGCCTGCCTGAAAAGGGAAAGAGACAGACACTTTCTGAGAAAGTTGGCGTTGCTATTGGAGCACAAAGCATTTTGCGGTATTTCGACTGAATTCAAACCTAGGACCTTTAGAAAACCTGCTATTTTGCACTAATGCGAACTTCCCCTGGGTGTCTTAATTTAGTCATTAAAATATTGATTGCAATACTCCATGAGGGGGTCAAAAGCATTCACGAGCGGCAAGAAATGTGCAACGTGATTTAGAACCAAAGAAAATGTATCCTGTTATACAAGCTACCAGAGGTGGCGTGTATATATATTGGTTGGCCTACCACCAAAGAATTTACGTAGGTGTTGCAAATAAGGCCATAAGGTTCCCTGCCAGAAATACGGTACATAGTTTGAACAATTTTGGACCCCATTTTTAGTGAGCACGATCCATTTCAAGGAATTCAGGCGCCTCATAAGGCAGGGAGGGCAATATGTCGACGGCCCCCCTGCTAACACTTCAAAAAAAGGCTTACGTCTCTACCCTTGTAAATAACAATTGGTGTCAGAGGAGCATCAAAAGCATTGACACCCTTTTACTACGAGCGCTGTAGTCACTACCGTAGGTTAACTGGTAGTATTGCGAGTAATTAAAATTAGGGTGCCTTGCACTGTTTGGTACGCAAAAAACTGAAAATCTGGGCCATGCAAAATTTTGACTTGAAATTGCCGGCTTTTGGCTGCAGCCTGCAGGTATTGGGTTCAAATCCCTACCAGCATGCAATTTTTCGCTTTTCACCTGGACCTTTTTACCTTCTCAAATTAGGCGACCCAAGGAATTGCAAATTCCCTCATTGATGAAGGCTAACAGAGAGCAGAGCACAGAGAAATACTCAAAAATAACAAAATCGTTTCTATGAATTCATTTGACTAGCTTTGCAAAGTCTAAATATTTGCAAGAAATTATGTTGATAATTTGGGCACCTCACAATAAGTAGGAATCGCATTTCTTTAGAAGCCCTTCTATAAGCTGCCACACCAGGCGCTCAAAACGCGGGCCCCCAGATGCGCATTCTTCTTGCCACCATGACTTTGCATTCATTACTGAATCTGTACATTGATGAGTGACATTGTGTTCACCATTGAGCATCCGCACCTTGTTGCTGTCCACTCCAGGCGTCTCAATCACCGTCAAGGAGTCACTCTTCCATCGAGGGTCCTTGCACAAGGTCTGGACGCATTATAAATGTATATGTGATTGCAGGTGCGATTATACAAATGTTTGTGTACTTAATTGCGTATGTTTTTGTGGATGCGTGCATGTAAAGTTCTAAACATAAATAATGCGTGCATGTGTGTATGTGTGTGCGTGCGCCTGCTTGCGCTTGCGAAAAATGTTTGCAAATTTGTAGAGTTGGCCCAAGCAGTACATGGGATTTCCATATACTCTCTATATACTGCATATAACTGTTTATATGCCATATTTCTGTTCAGGGGAATCTAGAGTCACTCAGAATAAATGCAAAAAAGGGGTCAATCTGCAGATCTTGAAGAGCTCAGCGCGCATAAATCAATCTTTATACTTAAAGAATGAAAGGTTGGGGAGCTAGGCCTGCTTTCAGCCAAAAAGACACAAAGTGGCCTTCTCAGATGCAAAAACAGGTCTAACTACCACCGGTACAATTGCATATGCATATGTAATGAAGATACATATGCAATTTTATAGAAAAAGGAAGCAAAGGAAGAGCTCAGTAGAAGAGGCGTGAGAAACAAAATTAACCAAAAAGAGCAAAAGAGACTGCATCTGCTGGAATTTAAACCTGAGTCTGGAGTGCACCACCTGCAAATACGTTCCATATACGGCGGAACATGGTCCATATAAGGGATTGAAAACCTCATACGGTCTAGTTTGGTTGAGAATTTTCCAAAATTGGTACCATTCATAGGGCGTATTGAAGTGCGCTGTGTTTTTGTATGTACAGTTTGGGCCAATCCTACAAATTTGTCAGAGGGGGTCAACTGAGTAATTGTCTGGAAACGTTCCTTTATTGATGCAAATCAAGTTTAAATAACATAACTAGATGTTTTATGAAGTTTGAGGCCAAACAGACCCCCCCAGTGGTCTGGGCAGAATAACAGTCCATATTTTGGCACTAAATATTTGTATTGAGCTACCACGCTTTTCCCAGGGCTTCTTTCCACGTCAAAACACGACAGGATTACTTCTTTTATAATGAGGAATCGTCTGGGATGCTGAAAATCGGATTTGGTGGAACTTGGTTTTCCACCCTTTTTGGCACCCTTTTTGGCACCCCTTTTGCTAATTTTTTCAAGGGAATGGGCCTACTACTGCTCCGTTTAGCCCCATTTTTGTTGCAATGATATTTTTTCCTATGTAGACCATTCATGTAAAAATGACAAAAACCGGGTCAGTTGGTGGTGAGATATGGGCAGCTGGGTGTTAGAAAGTGGGGTGCACGCTGCAGCTTACCAGGCATGTGCCCCCCAATTTGTCAGCCTCAAGCAGAAGTGCTGAACATTTTGATGCCTAGTTTGAAGCTGCCTAATTGGGGGGCCCATACGCGGGGAACATTTGAAAAACATGCCCATTTTGGGGGGAGTTGTCCACCTCTGCAAAGCTTGTATGTATCGCAGCAATTGCAAGCTTTGGTGATCTGTCATTTTGTGTTGAGCAGTCAGATCTGCGTATACCCTCCCTGGCCAGCCCTGCACTCGCAGAAAAGAGCAGTTGCGCTACAATATAATTGGAGAATCAATGCTCCCCCCTGGTCACATGCACAAAACTGCAGCATTAGCCCTGAACCTTCCTGACCTTCGCCCTGCTTTACGTGTAGTTGCTGCAGCAGCACTAAAATTCATGAGGTTCACACGCATGACCCTACCTTCAAGCCCCAGCCTTCCACGGCCTGCCTCACTCCCTCAGCTAGACGATGGTGGCGAGCTACTACATTATCAAAACCCTCCTCCTTCAGCATTGCAATGGACTCCCTGCATAAGCATAACAGTATCACTATCAGAGTGATGCATGTACTAGGGAGTACAGAAAGAGTTGGGGTCGGAGTCATTGTTAGGGCTTGGTGCTTGAGCATCCCAACCACAATGAACACCCTGCTGTGGCTTTTTTGGACTGACACGCTTATGGCATCCATTTATCACATGGTTCTTTGGACATTGCCTAGCTCTCTACTAGTGCATGCATTGCAACAGAATTTTAGAAAGTAGGGGGTTCGTTTGCTGAAAGCTGTGGTTCTCAAGACTCCTTACCGTCTGTCTATCAAACTTCATTTACACCTCATAACAGGGTGAACAAAAATGGGACCTAATTGAGTCCAGGACGTTGCTGTTCAGCTCTGACCAAAGAACCTCTTGTTTGAACCCTTCAAAAGACGCGTGCCCACCTGAATGCCTACATGTACAAAATACACACATACACACACACTAGTGCAGACGCAATCACACACTCATTCAGAACCATACTCACTTGGTGCCGTACAGCAGGGGCAGGGATGGGGTGTAGGGGGTGTTGCCTCCAGGATTTGACTTAAGGTAGTCAGCCCAGTCAAAGAAGCAGCGCTTGAGCTGCGCTGTCTTGTGGGCCTCGAGGGCCTGCGCGAGCAGCAGCATACCGAGCAGGAGCCGGTGGATTGGGCAGGGGCACGTGTCAGCCAAGATGCCTGTGTGCTTTATAGGTCAATGTGTCAAGATCCAAAGCCTTTCGCCTGCATGGCTGTCAGCTGTCAGGAGTTTTGGCGTTGATCACAAACACATATGAAGGCATGGCAGAAAGAAGCGAGGCATTTTCAGGCGCACCTAATGCTGGTTTGCTACGGCAAGGTGTGAATGATGCCTAGCTTCTGTGGCCTCACGTGCTTCAAGCAAGGCAGGTCTTCAACCAAAAACTCACACATTCCACGGACCTTTTTGGAAGCAGCCACGTATGCGAGGCCTGTGGGGAGGGACATGGCCTTCTGGCTGCCAGTCACTGCCACGTCTACCCCCCAGTCGTCCATGCGGAAGTCCAACGCACCGATAGAAGACACACCATCCACCTGGCATTGGCAGGAACATGAGTTAGTGCGAATGAGTGTATGCATCTGCATGAAACTCTTCATTGTAATTCTGCATGTACGCGTCGACGAGTGCTGCAGGGTGAGCCAAGGAACCCACCAACAGCAGTGCTGGGTGGTCAGCCGCAGTCATGGCGTCGCGGCAGCCTTTGATATCGGACGTCACCCCTGTAGTGGTCTCGTTGTGCACGACACAGACCTGCAGAGGCAAGATGTCACGACTAGCTTAGAATTCGGTCTACGCCTCCCCAACAAACTCTGTTAACCTTAAAAATCGGCTCGCCACATACTGGTTCAAGGTGCCCTAACCGATCTTTTTCACGACCTACTAGGGCTGCCACAAACGTCAAACTTGGGTTACAACTGTCAGTTGGGTAGGTGGGTAGGTGGGAGTAAATTGGATCCTCAGTACACTGGGTTTTTAAGCATTACCACATATTAAAAGGGCACAACAAAAGGCGCTCCCAACCGTAGCCCTGGATGCAGGCAAAGACCAAAAAAGAAGATTACGCCTTTCTCACCTAGTGCAGACAAGGCAACCAAAACCTGCACCCTTGTATGCACACATGGGCATACACACACATATATTTTTACAAATGCACACGAGCACCAAGGCCCTGCTGCCCTCCTCCACTCACCGCCTTAATCTTTTTGCCAGTGTCCTGCTTCAAAATCTGCTGCAGTTTGTCCTCGTGCGCCCCATCCCCCCAAGGGCATTCTATCACGGTCACGTCTAGGCCCATCCGTTGCTGCATGTCCACCCAAAGGTGTGAGAACTGGCCGTACCTGTGAATTACAGATGTCGGTATGGGCACGCACATGCACTATGAGTGGAGGGGGGCATGGATGCTTTCGGGAACGTCCTTGGAATCATGCCAAGAGGGCGAGACACAAAGCTCTTAGTTGTGCATATAAGACAGACGCAAACATCCGGTTACGGAGACATGGAGGTTTCTCACAGGCCATTCCGCTCGGTCACGGCAGTATTTGATGTAATGTCAGCTTTGTAAGGTTGCGTGATCCAACACAAGAAGGAAGCAGGCGTTGAAATTGATGGACGCAGAGAAAAGGAAAGTGAGAGAGAGAGCAAGAGAGAGAGAGAGAGAGCAAGAGAGAGAGAGAGAGAGAGAGAGAGAGAGAGAGAGAGAGAGAGAGAGAGAGAGAGAGAGAGAGAGAGAGAGAGAGAGAGAGAGAGAGAGAGAGCAAGAGAGCAAGAGAGCAAGAGAGAGAGAGAGAGAGAGAGAGAGAGAGAGAGAGAGAGAGAGAGAGAGAGCAAGAGAGAGAGAGAGAGGAGAATGTGTGGTTGCCTGCACACCTGAACGTGACCACCTTGTCCCCAGGTGATAGCGTGTTTTGAAGAGCAGACTCCCAGCCGCCTGTACCGGTGCTAGGGAAGATGAAAGGGGTGGCCTCCTGTGTGCAACAGTCCACAAGAACGATATGCCACTTGTGTGCAACAACGCATGTACGAGTGTGCCTGCAATGTGGACCTATGTTTGTTGAGACAGTTTAATGTGTGTATGGTCTGTCCCTTAGAAACTTGGCATTGAAGCGGCTGAGGGCTTATCGTCAATGTTTGTAAGAACCTGTCCTGCAAATGTGGTGGGGATAGAGCAGGGAATGACGTGTGCATACAGGCAAGTGCTGGCCCGCCAGCTCAGCTATATCACACCTTAGTTTGATACACAAACTTTGTGTCTTCTAGGACGCCCCTGTAGAAGTCTGCAAACCATGGATCTCTGTGGTTCTGGCCTGGTACGTTCATAGCCCGAAGCACGCGGTCATGGATATTGACTGGTCCTGTACGTGTTTCATGATTGCATCGTTGACGTGTAGTTGGTTTTTTCTTTCTGTGAGTGAGTGTTGGATCGCTCTTAGCTTATTTGGCGGTGCACACATTGAGTCGTGCCTCTGTTATGTGCATGTTTGTTTTACGGCAACACGCAGCGTGCACCGTGTGCACCTGTGTGTGTGTGTGCACCTGTGTGTGTGTGTGTGTGTGTGTGTGTGTGTGTGTGTGTGTGTGTGTGTGTGTGCTTGCGTGCATACATGTTTATATGCGTATGTGTGTGTATGTGTGTGTATGTGTGTGTGTGTGTATGTGTGTGTATGTGTGTGTGTGTGTTGACACTTTCTTGTCCATACTCTTTTCACGATGATGCCCAAACCTCCAATCCTCCCCCCCGTCCCCTGTCCCCCCATATTGCTGGTCAACACTCTGTTTAATTTACTGTGCCACTCTGCCGCATTTGCTTGCTCGGGGGAGACCTGTCTCCATTCCTCCTACCTGGCACGAACAAGTGATTGCGCCCGGGGGGTGTGTAGGAAAACGGAGCTTTGGGTGCTTGTGGACTTTGAGAGGTCGAGATGCCCTGTACGCGCGTAGGAGGGAGAGGCGGATCAGTGTCGATTAAAGCTTCAGAATCCATCTACCCTCGATTAAAAGAGGGTCATGAAGCCGGTTACCTGCACTGCGGCATTAGCATTACTGCTGCTGCTCAAGCCGACACCTGCTGCACATCGCTGCAGCCCATTTTGCAAGAGTGGGAGACACCTGTTTGCGACCTCTTGGCGTAACATGTCACAATTATATCAAGTTAATAATAAAATATTTGCAAGTTCGGTGCAAGTTCGGTGGGAATAAAATGTTTCCTTATGTTATTTGTTATGCATAGCCTGTTTAAGGAAATAGCTTACCTGCATGTGTCGTCTAACTGAGTATTTTGTGCGAGCTCTCTTCCTTTTCTTACATGCCCAAAGCTGTGTTGCACCATGTGGTAGCTTAAGCAAGTAAGTATCACAACACACACACTCTCTCACACACAACACACACACACACACACACACACACACACACACACACACACACACAAACACACACACACATACACACACACGCACACCGCGTACACGCATGCAAATGTGCTTTGATTTATGTTGTGCTTCTATGCCTGCAAGTGTGAAAGCACGAAAGCACGCCCCCCTGTCTTCCTCGCTTTTTGCAGGGAGTTGGTCCGGAAATATGCCAAGGATAATGTCATCATTTTCATGGTCCTGGACGAGAACCTACTCCGGTGAGCAAGAAATTGGCATTTGATAAAAAGCACATTCACGCTGAGGACCTCGATGCAAGCTCCTTTCCCCAGAGTGGTAGACAGAACAATTTCAAGGTGTCTTGACTACATGCGTTTGCTGCCCAGAATCCAACCCCTCCCCAAATTCTTCAGGATGTACGCACCAAGCTGGCTAGAGTCTGTCAAGTCTGCCAAGATTACAAATTTTGTGATCGGCGCGATGGACCCCCCCACCTCCCTGACCCTCCCCTCTTTAATGCCAGATGACCAATGCTTCAATGCGCGCGTGGATCATGTTCAAACCAGTGAGAGCGTTAGTGATTGCACGTAGGACATCAGCTTGGCAGCTTCGCGCTGTTTGTGGATACTACAGCAATAGCTTTTAGGTCCACAGAGGAAAAGAAGCGAGTCAATTTATACACCGAAGCAAATAGGGTTTGCAGTCTGTGTGTGCTGCCAGTGGCAAGTAGCGCGTAAGGAGCACACATGCATCACTCTTTCGACTTTGATCCTTTTGAGTTAGAGAGCTTCATCCCTCTTTGAAATAAGCAGTTCAGAACTTCAGTAGGGCGCCCTTACTTTTAACAATTATGTCAATTGTAAATGACCAAACTGACCAAACTGCACGTGCAGGTGGCACAGGTTACAAATGGGGATCACAGCACTTTGTGCAGACGACCTGGAAAAAGGTGCTTGCTTGGCACTTGCACATCAGATCAGCTCTGTAGGCTCACAATTTTAATCCTATGCCATTCTGCAAACAATTGGGTGTGCTACACGGAGTAGTTTGGACTTTTAGCACGCCACGCTGTTCTGATTTGAAAGAGTGCACTACACAGAGGTGCTGTTTACACTTTATTGCACTAATTGCTGTCAGGATCTTGTACTGCATGATGCATTGGGCAGACAGAACGACTGACAAGCTGTGTGACTGGTGGCCCAGGTTCATCTCACGCAAAGGATTTATGAACTGGGGTTCCACGTCCTCTTTTCAGATGCAGACGTTTCGTGGATGCACGACCCGCTTCCTTACTTGAAGCAGGTGGGGCTGTATTGTAGCATATCCATAATTTATATTAATTTTTCCCGAACAGGGATGAGGGCACTGCACTGCTTTTGCGGGGGGGCTCTAGTGTGTGCAGGGGTGGCAGTTGGCAAGATAACTAGTATGCTCAAAAAGGTGTAGGCTTGTTCTGGTGGCAAAGTGTAGGCAGGATTGCTCCATCAAATACCCTTTTAAAATGATGCATGACTGTGTTTCACAAACATTTGCGGGCTGGAGCACCCAGACCGAAGCTTCAATTACCAATGTAGCAGCGCGTTGTAAAAGGCATACTCGAGATGTAAGGATAAGGAATTGTATTCCTTATATGTTACATTAGTCTACCGCTGCCAGTTTGTTGATGATTATGGTAGCAAGGACTGGGGAATGCATGACAAGGCAGTTGCGAGAGGGAACCCTTTCTTCTTGCACTTAACCTCTCTCGGCGGGCACGTGAAGAATGCTTGCTCCAATATAATTGCCTGTCTATGGTCATCAGCACATAGGTATGCTTAATAACTGTAATTGCTAATCGCTCTCCTTTCATCTAAGTATGCACCTCTCTGCTTATTGAGTCACTGATCATTAATCAGGCCCCTCAAAAGCGCGCCGAGATATGAGGGTAGGGCAAGGTATGGGTTTCTTTCATCAATAAGTCAGACCGTACATACACAGTACCTGGCACGCAGGCGGCAGGCAGGGCAGGCAGGCAGGCAGGCAGGCAGGCAGGCAGGCAATTCGACATGACAGTACCCTTTCATCCTACAAACACCTTGCAAACCTGCAAAAGCTCCCACACCACATGCAGTACACCTCTCACGACAGACCCCCCCATGCGCTATTTACAACGGACAGCCTTGACACACAGAATGCTGCGGGGGACGAGGGGCTTGAGAAGGGCACCTCACCTTATTATAACATAAACACGGGCATTTATTTTGTGAAGCAGGTATACAAAGAGAGAGTGCAGCAATTTATGCTTGAGACTTGGGACTGTTTGGTTGCTGATGGCAGGAAGGGGCCATCTCTGAAACTTTCTGGTTTTATCTTTTTGCGCTTCCTACTTTTAGACTAGCGTTTTGATGCCAACAATCTAGACTAGACTGCTATATGCCATCTCACAAATTTGATATATGCTTCTTGAGCATGCAAACACACACGCACACACATATGCACGCACACACACACAGCACGCTGGGGGGCTTGAGTTTTTCAGAAACTGGCTGTCTTTCCACAGGCCTGGCGTAGGTGAGACCAAAGTGCAGGGTCATTTTTTCTTTTTTTTGTGCTCACTCCTACATGGCCTACACTTCTGGTGTAGGCCATGACCAGGACGGACTGAACAATGTAGTGCGAGGGTTTGCGAGGGCCAGTGACCCAAATCTGCCTAAGCCACAGTGGCAGAGTGCAGAGCGCATTGTGTGGGCGGCCACGCACAACACCACGGGCGTGTCGTACATTCCAATTCACGTCATGGCAAACAGTTACACGTGAGTCATGTGATTTGTGACATTTCCTACAGAAGCGTATGTAGCTTAAGTTTACGTGCGCGTGCTTTCTATTGTAGAGATTGTGTGTAATAATACTTCATGTGTGTTAACCTTGAGTGTTGCGTACAGAGGGAAATGCAACAGGCATAAATGGGAATAATGGTAGCCATTCCTATCAATTGCAAATGTGCGTATATGGTGTGGGCAGCAAAGGCAATATTCTTTTGGATTGATGATGATTTAGTAACCTCCCCCTCAATGCAGGTTCCATGTGGGCCGGGTGCACAAGCTGCTCCATAGCAACCTTCTAGCCGTCCAGTGAGCAGTAGATAGCGCTACACTTGTTATTAAGTAGCACTTAGGGACCTGGTGTAGAAGAGGTAGAGCTGCTTGCCTTGCTACAATTGAGGGCTGTTATTGATCAGATTTTATAAGGCATTTATGTAAAGCAGTTGTGCAACTCATGAATGTGGTATACAATGTGCTGAAGTGCATGGTACAGGGCTGACTGCACACATACGTTTCTGTAACAATGTGTCCTCGGCCTTGGTATTGCAACAGCAACAGAGAAGGCACACACAGAAAAGTACACACCTACTCATAAAATGGTCTAAAACCGCTTTTGTGCACACAGCTGGGTCTGGAGTGGGTCTACACCTGAGTCAAAGGTGGCCAATATGAGGGACGCAATGAGGTAGGTACCATCGTAAGCGGTAGCCCCTTACAGAAGCGTTGGTGGTCTAAGCTGAGATGCTTGCACACATGGCTACAGATGCTCCCTGCACTAAGAATGTGGTGAACACCGTTACATGCAGTTATTCAGATGCCCCTGACTATTACGGCGCTTCCAATTTATTCCTGGTGACCATGGACCTTGACCGCCCCATTCCCCCACCAGATTTCAATCTGCAAACAGTTGAACAGACTGAGAGCATGGTAAGATTTTACAGCTGCAGTGGGGGTGGCGAGTATGCTGTGCTTAAAAGATGGCATCCTCAATCCTTTGCTCATCTGCGTAGCTGCAAAGTTGGAAAGGGGAATTTAATACAGTCAATCGTATGGGGTTTTGCAAAGTAAAGCCTGGGGACAAGGCTGCAGGTGTCGAGGAATGTCAAGAGATGACTCGAGGCAAAAGCCGTCGAGCCGCTCCTATTTCCCCTGTGCTTCACATGAAAGTTGAGCAATCCCTGCGACTTCCTTCCCAAGTTGCCCAAATTTTTACTAGATCAATCAGCAAACTCCCCTGCGTTCTCCCTGTTTTTCACGGAACCATTCGTAGGTGCGCTTCCACCTTGATGCGGCCACGTATCAACTGCAACAGGCATACTACGGATTATTGGCAGCAACGGCCCTTCGCAGAACGTTTATCCTTCCGGCTTACCACTGCTTTTGTGCCAAAAATTGGTGAGAGTGGACTTTTGAAGCTCTGTATACTGCTGTCTTGGTGATGGTGGCATATGTACTTTGTTGCGCAGCAGTGGTGAAGAAGTGGGTACAACAAAGTTCCGACGTTGTCGGTAAGCATGCTATGCTCTAATGCAAACAAATGTTGGCTAGTATGTAAGAAGCATTGCATATATTTTGTGGAATGAGAAGGGGTGACAGGGATGCAGCATGACAATGCGACGTGTTGTTGACGACCAGACCTTGGGTGTGCACGTGTACTAAGATTGCAAGCTTCTTAGGCTTTGTGGTGCAGGACGCTCGTGCTTATTTACATTTACATGCATTATAATAGTGAAAATTGCAAGAAAGGTCGATGTAGCACTGTTTCAGGCACTGCTACTGGAGTCATTTGGAGAATTTTCCATCGTGCACGCTGTTTCTTTGCATTATGGGGCTTTGTGTCAAACTTTGCAGGAAGGCACTTTGTCTCCCAATGTCACCATTGCAGTCAATCTGCTCTTTTGTTGATGATTAAAACCAGGAGCCTGACTTTGTGGGAGTGGAAGCAGACAGTGTATTTGTGTGCGTCTTTATGTGTTTGCTCCTGTGTTAGGTACATGACGCAGGCCTGCCGTACCAATGGAGAGAAGCACACCCAATTCCCCTACAAGTGCATGCTGAGTGACCTGATGAGGTCTCGCCTTCTATCTATGGTGAGAAAAAAATGGGCTACGCTAGTTTCTTTGGAGGCTCAGGTGTTAAAGACTGCTTTATAAACCAGATGTGAAAACGACAAGTACGGCTTCTGGTCCATTCTGCCATACCATTCTCGAACACACTAAAAACTAATGACGGATGAGTTCATTAGTAAGTGCTCTGTGTACAAGCCTCAAACTCATTGAGTGTACCTGTGTTCAGTCTGACATACATACCTTCATACAAACATCCCTTATCCTCCCCTCCTCCTACATTTACCTACGCCCTTCACAGGGATTGCACGTACCCCTCACGTTGTATGACAAGCGGGTGGTGCATGTGCGGGAATGGCCCTTCTTAGACCACCCCAAGGTGCCTGATGCCATCAAGTCCTCACGTGTGGAGCTGTTCCCTGAGGGTGCTCCCCGTCAGCCTCGAGGGCCGGTCAATTCCTTGGCCCCTGTGCGCTTAAGTCCGTCACCAGAGGGAAGTGCACGTGCGGGTTTGCCTTGGCCGCTCAATGCAAAGGAGCTTGAAGAGGTGCGTTGCGCATGGTCGTTAGGGCGCATGTGCACATGAAAATGTGCCTTGACACAACGTAAAGGAATGTTCCGTTGCATTGTAACAAGTTTGTATGCTAGCCAATTCATGGCCTTTGATGAATACTATGTGCATTGAGACTGTGGCCCATGCATTCCTATCCTCAACTATATCATGTGTCTCTCATTACAGCTTTTGCGGCCTACAATTCTTACATCTCCTATGTAACTTTTGGGGAAGGCAGTGATTAAAACACCCTTTTGACATGTTTGATGATTTGGGCGATGTGAAGGGTGAGGAACCTTCCATAGCAGGAATGAAGCGTACTGCCTAAGCCCTTCTTTTCTCTGTACCTCTTTATGCAGTTGGTGACAACCCACTTCTCAGCTTACCGTGTCATCCACCTCGTGAATGCAACCAAGATCCTAGGCAGAGGCTTAGGAAATCTGGAGATGCAGCATGCCTTTGACACACATGTCCAGAAATATGCTTCAAAATGGTGCTGCAGGTGTGATATTTATAATGGCTTGTCTGTTTAAACTGCGTGTTGTTGGTTGAGGCATAGATCGTGGTGGAGTTTGCAATTTGCAACAAGATGCGTGAGGAAGGGTAAGCTTGAACCTTAGAGTTCAGTTACAGGTTTGACTAGTCCACAAATCTTGGATCTGAAAGCCTGCCTGCTAATGCAAGCTTCACGACCATACTCCAAGCCGCAACCTCCCGTCTCTAGTCCCGCTCCTCTTACCCTTGTTCCTTTTGCAGTTATGATGAGGGGATCGGTTTCCTCTGCCCATACACCTTCTTCCTTTCTTGCCTTAATCGCAATACATTCCTCCATCCTACTTCACATGCCCATTGTGCTTTCAGGGATCCCAAGGTCATGGAGGCGATGCAACTGCCGCGAGAGGAGCATTTTCAAATTGTCCCTCAACAATGGCAACGTATCCATCACACTAGGCGAACTCTCCTGAAAGATAGGCCGGAGCTTTTAGCAGAAGTGTTTGGAGAAAGGCAGTAAAAGCTACGCAGGCAGTGAAAATCACTCCCCACATTTATTAAGGAAAAGGAGCCACTTTGGTACCGAGTACCGTAAAGCTCCTCCACCAAAGGAAAAAGAAAATATCAATGAGGATCAGGAGGGTTGCAGGCTTGACCTGAATCCAGCTCGTGATGAGATTTGGTAAAGTAACCAATTACTAAAATTTATGGCCCAAGATTCCGGTTGGAGCTGTCCGATTTAATTTTTCACTGCACATGCTGGCTTTCTGGCCTTGCTGCTATTTGCTGGAGTCTCGATTGCACACTTCTGGAACTTGTCACTGAATTCAAATACCTTGGAATCACTCTTACTCGGATGGAAGCATGCTCACAGCTGCTAAAAAGATGGCAGACAACTTCGGGTCTGCCATTGCCAGAGTTTAGAGAGTTGCAGATTTTCAGCCGTGTTTGAAGTGAGAGCAATGTCATCAGCATAATCACAGTGAGGGATTTTAATTGAATCCAGGGCAGTGGCAGCACCTCTCTGTACAGCCAAGAATCTGTCTATGTAATTGTTATAAAGAGAGTACAGAAGGGGACTCAGAGGGCAGCCCTGTTTCGAGCCTCTGTTGAAAACAACCTCCTCAGAAATTCTGTCGCCATCAATGAGAAGGTAGAGGCATCCTGTGTACATGGTTTGGATGATATCTCTCAAATATTGTGGAGTCTTAATTTTTTGCAAGTGTCTCCAAAGTTTCTCTCTTGGAATACTGTCGTAGGCAGCAAGGAGGTCCA
>Ga0307942_1001982_pt1 | contig 16571 bp, 7 predicted proteins | sample OrgLakmetagen175_FD_201846 | JGI IMG/M metagenome (GOLD analysis project Ga0307942, IMG submission 201846) | Saline water microbial communities from Organic Lake, Antarctica - #175 | ecosystem: Environmental > Aquatic > Non-marine Saline and Alkaline > Saline | place: Antarctica: Organic Lake... | reverse complement strand
CGGCAAGTCGGACGCGGGCGCCGTCAAGTACGAATGCTACCACGTGGGCTACAACCCGTACGAAGGCGTCGTGAAGCAAAACCAAGCCGATGGCATCATTGGCTACGACAACTTGGGCCAGTCCATGCTTACGGTGTTCGTGTTCTGCACGGCGGAAGGCTGGGTGGATGGCATGTACCAGTACCAAGACTCCTTCAACTGGGCTGCCTCCACGATCTACCACACCTTGATGATGATGCTTGGGAACATGTTCTGCATGTCTCTTGCGCTTGCCATCATTGCGGACACCTTCGAAGAAGAAGCGGGCGCGGAAGACGACGACGAAGAGGAAGGAGGGAAAGACGGTGAGAAGAAGCTCAAGAAGGAAGGCAGCGACTCGTCCCTTGACGCGCCCGTGGTGGACGAAGATGGCGAAGAGATGGCACCGCGGCCCGACAACGCAGTGCTGGGCGTGCTTTACGATATCGCGTACAACAAGAAGTTCGATTTGTTCATCGTGTTCATGATTGTTCTCAACACCATCACGCTGGCGCTCGAGCACAGCCGCACGAAGTGCCTGCCACCGGTGGGCATTGATGCGAGTGATTCGGAGATGTACGGTGCGATGGCTGGCTCCCCACCGACCTGCATCGAGCAAGCTTGGGTGATGACCGACTCCTTGAACGACTTCTTGAGCGTGACCAACTACATCTTCGTGTTTACCTTTGCAGCAGAAGCGGCCATCAAGCTGCCTGGAATGGGTCCCAAGTTCTACTTCAAGGACCCGTTCAACACCTTTGACTTCGTGATTGTGGCGGTCTCCTTCCTCGAGATGGGCCTTGGTCTCAAGGGCATGACGGCGCTGCGGTGCTTCCGCCTCCTTCGCCTCTTCAAGATGGCCAAGTCCTGGGGTTCGCTTCGCGCTATTATCACCTCGCTCCTTGCTGTGGTGCCTGCGATGACTTCGCTTACGTTCATGCTGTTGCTGTACATGTTCATCGCCGCCGTCGCGGGCATGGGCCTTTTGGGCAACTACATTCCATACTCGAGCCGTTCTCGTTTCACCGACTTTGGTATTGCCATGTTGACCATTTTCCAAATGCTCACGGGCGAAAACTGGAACGAAGTCATGTTTGAATCCATCATCAGCACGGGCCATTACTACATCGTGATCTACTTCTTGCTCGTGGTGCTCGTCGGCAACTTCCTGGTGCTCAATCTGTTCCTCGCCATCATGCTTTCGGACTTCACTTGCGGCGAGCCGCCTGACATGTCGATTGGCGCACTCAAGAAGATGATCATGGGCTGCCTTCCTGCTTCCATGGTTGCTTCGAATGGCGCGCCCAAGAGCGGCAGTGAAGCCGAAGAAAAGGGCAACGACGAGGATGGCTTCTTCACGCCTGCCCAAATGGCCAAAATGACCGACGAAAATGGCGACGAAATTCGGCGATCCCGCGAGCGCGTTCGGTCGAAATCTGCCCAGCGCAAGGAAGAAATGGAGAAGAGTGGCAAACATGGTTCAGCTGGCATGGTGACCATTCAAAACGACTTGAAGTCGTCCAAGAAAGCGGAAGCGCTTTTGATTCGCAACACGCTCAAGGGCAAGTCCTTCGGCATCTTCGACACTGACAACAAGTTCCGCCGTGGTTGCATGAAGATTTGCCGCGACCCATGGTTTGAGTCGTACATTTTGTTTGCGATTATCTTTGGGTCGGTCTGCTTGGCTGTGGATGGGCCTGAAAACGTGCCACCTCGCTCCGACTTCTGGAAAGGTCTTGATGTCGTGGATTTCATCTTTGTGGTGTCGTTTACGATTGAAATGTTCCTCAAGATGGTCACCAACGGCTTGTACGATTGCCCGGAGGGTTACTTGAAGGACCCATGGAACATTTTGGATTTCGTGGTGGTGCTTGTGGCATGGATCAGCGCTGATTACTGGTTCATGCCCAATCCATTGGGCAACCTTGGTTCAGGCCTTGGCGCTCTTCGCACGCTGCGGTCTCTGCGCGCGCTTCGGCCTCTCCGCACCATTCAGCGCATGCCTGGCATGCGCCTTGTGGTCATGGTGCTCTTCGAATGCTTCCCCGTCTTCATCAACATTTGCATGGTGGTGCTCTTTTTCTTCCTGGTGTTCGCCATCATGGGCGTGCAGTTTTTCGCCGGTCGCTTCTGGTACTGCAACGACGACTCCGTCAACCGTGTGGACCAGTGCTGGGGCTGCTTCATGGACGAAGAAGAAAGCAACCCTTCGGACACCTGCGGCGCGGGGTACTCGGAGCGCGAATGGGCCAACCAATCGATGCACTTTGACAACGTTTTCACCGCACTGCTCACGCTTTACGAGGTGGCCGGCCTTGAGATGTGGCTCGATGTGATGTACGCCGCCATGGACACTCGGCCTGTGTTCTCGCGTAACGTGCACGGCGTTGAGAACTTCCCTTACGGCGCCAACCCTCGGCAAGAAAACAACTGGCCTGCGGCACTCTTCTTTGTGGCTTTCGTTCTCTTTGGCGTGTTCGTGGTGATGAACCTCTTCACCGGTGCCGTGGTTGACAAGTTCAACGAAATCAAGGAGTCCAGCGGCGGCAAGAACCCGCTTCAGACCGAAGAGCAGTCGCAGTACACCGAGTCCATGACGCTCATGTCTCGCATGCGCCCTTTTAAGGTTGCTTTGCCGCCAAGGAAAGTCCCCAAGCGACTCACTGGCATGGAACGAACTGTTTCCGAGTTCATTTACAACATTCGCATGTGGTGCTACCGGGTTGTCATGTGGGATCTCTCGGGCAAGGGCATGGGCAACACTTTCGACATGTGCATCAGCGCGTGCGTGATGACCAACATCATCATCATGGGCATGTACTCTTGGAAGCGCCTGCCTCGTGCCGATTTGGAAGCCGGCGAGTACCCTCACGCCTTCAAGGCGCTCGGAGACGAAATCAACAAGTTTCAAACTGCGCCGGAGTACATGGGAGAAAAGCAACCGTGGGGCGAATACTACCAGGGACTCGAAGCAGTCAACCTTGTCTTTACCTTCTTGTTCTTCATTGAAATGTCACTGAAAATCACGGCGTGGGGCTTCAAGCAGTACATTGAAGACAAGTGGAACCAGCTCGATTTCGTTCTTGTGGTGTCGAGCATGGCGGGTTGGATTGTGGAGACTGCTCTGAGCTCCGGCACTTTGCCTCTGAACCCGGCCATGTTCCGCGTCATTCGTGTGGCTCGTGTGACGCGTGCCCTGAAATCCCTTCGCATGGCAGGCCGCATCAAGGGCATTGCTCGGCTTGTGGACACGCTCGTGCTCGCGATTCCAGCCATGGCCAACATTGCATCGCTGTGCTTCCTGGTGATCTTCATCTTCGCGGTCATGGGCATGGACTTTTACGGCTCCGACGACATTTCCCAGGGTTACGTCAACGGTGGCTACAACGAGTACGCCAACTTCCGCAACTTCGGAGACGCCTTCATGCTTTTGTTCCGCACCACTACGGGCGAATGGTGGAACGGCGTGATGCATGACATCATGGTCGCTGAGTGCGATCAGTCCTTGAACGTAAACAGCGATGGCGTGCAGTTGGTTGAGGGCATGGATGGCTATGACGAGAACTTCTGCGGTGCCAAGCACACCTGGACCTGGGCGTACTTCCTTCTTTTCACCATCCTGGTGAGCGGCTTGCTCTTCGAACTGATCACGGCAATTGTGCTGGACGAATTTGGTAAAATGAACGACAACGAGAAGTTGCCTGTGAACGGCGACATGATTGCCAACTTTAACGACCACTGGGCTCTCTTGGACCCGAAGGCGACTCAGCTGATCCCGCAGCACAAGCTTTTGCCGTTCCTCAAGTCCGTGGAGCCGCCGATTTTCAACGACCGCAACGAAGCGTCCAAAGAAATTTTCAAGATGAGCATTGCGGCCACGGAGGGCAAAGGAGGCGTGCTGATGGTGCACTACGTTGACACGCTGGTGGCGGTGGTGCGCTACCAGTACGTGAAGAAGCTTGGTGAAGAAGTGGGCGCGGAACTCGACGTGACGATGATTGAGTCGCCCGAGCTCACCACCCGGATTGTGTCGGCTTACCCGCACTTAAAAGAAATCGAAAAGATGGACCCCAAGGACTTCAAGTCAGAGCTGGCGGCCACCAAGATGCAAAACATGTGGATGCGCAAGAAAGCAGGCAAGAGGATTAAGGCGAAGCGGTCCGAGATGGAGGTTGAGCTGATGACGCGGCGCGGGTCGAGCGGGAAAGTGCCTGCAGAGATCTCAGGCCTGAACGCTTACGAGCTTACCAAGGCTCTTCGCGATTCGTCGAGTGCTGGAAGCCCCGAAGGCACCGTTTAGAGGAGGCGCCGGTGGCATGTAAACGGAGGCAACATGGGGATATGCTTCCAATGCACACAAAAACAACAGAGAGCACAAAAATCACAAAAAGAGAGATAACGAAGTCGATTTAATGAAAACGGGAACGCAAAGTCCGAGGGCCAATTCTCGTTCTTTGTCTTAGATTGATTAAAATCTAAGTCCCAATACAAAGTCCAGCCCTTCTTTAATCGGCCGAGATTTCCTCGCCTCTCTACCGGTCATTAATGCTTGGTTCCACGGTGCCGGTGCCGTTGGCAGCAGTTTTTGATACTGCGATCGCGATGTCGATGTCGAGGTATCCACACTTGCGTATTTAGGTCTTTTGAGTGGCATATTTTTATATCATCGGACAGTACTGTAGATGTACAGTAGCTTGTAAAACTAGTGCTGCACCTTCTTGCACTAGCCATCCTAGCCACCGTAGCACCGCAGCTCTAGGTTCGCCTGGAATGGCTACAACGAAGTTCACGAAGGCCTGTGGTCTTTGCGGGAAGGCTGAAGATACTTCGGTGAAGCTGTCTGCGTGTGGCCGATGTGGCCTCGAATTCTATTGCAACAAAGACTGCCAGAAAGCCCATTGGACTCAGCAAGGGAATGCTTTAGGCCATCGCCTCTTTTGCGTAGCAAAGGCGGACCGGGCAACGGTACCACCACCGCTGTCTTCTGCAGAACGGCGCACTGCGCGAAAAGCATATGCTAGCCGAGTTCAGGATGCCGCAGTCCATGGAAAGTGTGTCCTTTGCTTGCTCCCTTTCTCAGAGACACCAGGCTTGAATGATGGCAGCGAAAGCGATAGTGACGACGACAGCTGCCCACACAAATTTCACTCGACTTGCGTAGCTATGCTTCAAGCGAACGACCTGTGCTCATCCTTGCAGAGTGTTTGCCCACTCTGCAACAAAAAGAATGATTCAGAAGACGAGTTACCACCACAAGTCTGGCCATCAGCTCGAAGCTTTGAGGAAGGGTGCCGGCGCAAGGTGCCCCTCGCTCAAAAGGTCAAGCTAGAGTCCGCTGCATGGAGTATGCTGCCAGCTGAAGACCAATTAGAAGCGAATGAAGTGCTTCAATTTTGGCGCGATGCCGCAAGCCACTCCAGTGGAGGCCACGCAGGTGCACAGTTTGCATTGGCAGAAGCTTACGCAAGCGGCGAGCTAGTCAAAGCTAAACATGACAAAGAAGCCCTGGTGTGGTGCTTTCTGGCGGCTATGCAAGGAAACCACCCTAGAGCCTGGAGTGCGCTCGGGCGCAGGTTCACCAACCATGACAACAGCAACACTACACATGGACCTGAAGTAGCGGTAATCTGCTGGCAGCGTGCGTCTGCAGGAGGCGACGTAGAAGGCTCCTATCAGCTAGGGTGTGCTTTGTCAATGGGGCATGGGATAGCGAAGGATCTGAAGGAAGCCGCCAAGTGCCATCGTGTCGCAGCAGAGCTCGGTCACGCAGGAGCAGCAGCTGAGCTAGGGCAGGTGAGCGATAGACACTCGGCTTTGGGACAGAGTGAAGAGTTTAGCATGATCATGCATCGAGATTGGGGACGCTGCGCCAGAAATAGGCTCCACGCTTCTTGTCTTTTTCATCTACGAAAGTTCGTTTTATTCCATGTTCCTTTTCTGGCTTCCTTTGAATGTCACTCTCTTTCCTCAATTTCTAATTTTGGCGGGCTCCTCCTTTATTTAGGCCTACGTCAAGGGCGCTGGCGTAGAAGTAAGCCGCAACCTCGCGCTGAAATGGACTCGAAAAGCGGCAGCTGCTGGAGAGGTCAACGCCATGTGCACTCTTGCGGCCTTGCTGCATGCGACCTGGGTCAGGAAAGACGGTGATGCCAAGGATGCGCGGACCAAAGGATTGGGCGATGACGTGGAAGCAGTCAAGTGGGCGACCCTGGCCGCCGAAAAGGTGCAATGTTGGTACTCTAATTTTATTGCTTACCATGGTACATCCACCTAAAAAAACTCTTTTTCGTTCGTTAGTTCTTTTATGAAACCTCACATCGAGTCTGCACTGCGTTGCGTAAATGTATTATGTATTCCTCAGGGCGAAGCGCAAGGCCAATACCTGCTTGCTCGCTTTACGGAAACGGGTGTCGGAAACTTATCCTCAAACAAAGAGCGCGCTGTGGAGTTAGCCAAGCTGGCAGCAGCACAAGACCACCAAGAAGCACGCGAAATGGTCGTTCGTCTATGGGAATAAGATTTCTTGGATCTGGAAATCACACTACACAGGTACCATATTGCAATTGCCACAAAAGCAAGATACTTGAGGTGTTGAAAAGAAAGTAGGTAATATAATACCATTCAAATCGCAATGCGGGTCCAAATGCAGTACGGATGAATGAATTGGGTTATTCGAAGCTCCTGCCCCGTCTCGAATTGGGCCATTAGTAACGGGCCAGGGCGAGTGGGGATAATTCATCTTCAATAGATCAACGCAGTTTTATGTTTGAATTAATTGGGTTATTCGAAGCACCTGCCCCGTCTCAAATTGGGCCATTAGTAACAAGCCAGGGCGAGTAGGGATAATTCATCTTCTATCTCCGAGCTTCAAACACAGCTTTACTCAAAATCCCAAAATGTCCAGAAACACGTATTATATTAGTACCTTCCCCTTTGTGTTTCTTTCATTATTTCTCGAAACAAAAAATGAGAAGAAAAATGAACACGCTTGATGACATAGCATGATAGCCATGCCATTACTAATAGCCAATAGAGCCAATGAGCCCACTATAACACTAGCCATGAAGATCACGAGCACAGAGTGCTAGCCTATTGTCTAGCCATAGCTTAGTTGTCATGTCGACACCTCTTCAGCGCCGCACAGTGGCAGCTCCTAGCCAGACGCCTCCGACTCAAACGAGCTCAGTTGACAGGAGGACACAAATCAGTGGAGGCGGTAGCGGAGGCAGCGCCTTTTGCTCCTTAGGAACGCTCAAAGTTGTCGTGGCCGTTTTTTTGATCGGCTACAACCTTATTTGGAGTGGGTTATCTCTGATATTTTTTGTGGAACCCACGATTGCAGAAGTGAACAAAAGAGCAGCTGAAACACCAGAATTACCGATGCATGCGTCGCTATCTAGTAAGCGCAAGATAACTCCAACCGCATGAAGATCAAAGACTTATTCGTCTGTTTTCCTTTTTGCTCGTAGGTTCTACCTCCTCAATCTCCTCTGCGCTATCGCTGGAAGAAGTCTCCGGAGAAGAAGGAAGTGTATTACCTGCCAAAACCTTTAGCTCTATTGTAAGCTCTTTTCTGCAACCGCAAACGGCAGAGTCAGCGAATCCACGATTTCCGACTGGCACACCCCTACAAGCTGGCTCGAATCCACACCAGGTGACACTACATGCTCTCTCTCTCTCCCTTTCTTTCTGTCCTTGTTTTCACATTTCATGTGAGCTGAACGACTTGATCACAACTCGGGTGATTTTCCCATCCTACTCAGGGCGGCCAAGCTGTCACTGGATCGCTTGCGCATATCAAATCAAGCCACTCGCTCGCCCGAGGCGCTTGGCTGGTGGATCCTAGCTTAAGCTTCCCGCCTCCACCTCCTTTGCCTCCCCGCGGGCGGACTGTGGCTACCCCGGATGATGCCGCCAGCCATGCAAGAAACAGCAACAACAACAACAAAGTACACAGCAGCAAACCACCGACTCCGCCTCCGAAGCCAAACATTTTGTTTATCATGAGCGACGACCATTCGGCTGAAGCGGTGAGCTACCGTCCCAAAGGCCGACTCGCCGCTTTTGCCAACCTCAAGAATCTCGATAAGCTCGCTAAAGAAGGCGCCGTCGTGGAGGACATGTTTGTCAGTTTGAGCTTGTGCAGCCCGAGCCGAGCGTCGATCTTAACGGGAGTGCACGCTCACGGTAAGAGCGAGTGAGGGGAAGGGTATCGCAGCATATTTTTTCTCGATAATACCGACACGCTATTTTTGTTTTGGTTGAAAGATGTACCACTAGTAGTAGGAATGCTCAAGTGGTTCAAGTTTTGATGATGAGCTAAATGTGCACGTGCATGTATATATCGTATTCGGATCTGCAGAAGACCATAATCGCTGAGCCGCGCATGTTGCATGCGTGTAATTATTGCCCCTTCCTATACGGTTGTCTTCCTATGGGGGCTCTTTTTTTTTATGTCTGAAGTGCACGGTGTCTTTCAGTTGTCGGGTAAGATTGTGGCGTTGCGGCGGGACACCACTTACGTGAACATTCTCAAACGACATGGCTACGTGACTGCGCTGGTGTGTGAAATGCATGCATCTTTGGGATTATAAGGGAGGGGATGGGAGGCATTTTTATTCAAAGGTGGCTCCTATACAACAATCCCTTTGTCTTTTATTGTTTAGGTGTGTTGCTGCCTCAACCACTAGAAAGCAACCTTCGTGCAGACTTTCATGCTTGCAGACTTCACCCTTTGTCTTCTTTGTTTCTACTATTTCTTCTTCATACGCTGCCTATCATGTATGTGCGTGTACTCGCACACTTTTAGGTGGGAAAGTGGCACTTGGAGCACAAACCGTCTGGCTTCGATAAGTTTGCGGTGTTTGTTAAGCAAGGGTCGTACAGAAACCCACACCTGGTCTGGAATACTCAGGTATGAAGAGTTGATCAATATTTTTTGTATCAAGTCAATTCTCCTATCAGTATATCGCGATTGTCACGGATTTTTTCTCGTGTAACTTCTTGTGCGAGATCAATCTACTTACTGTCTGTTAATTTCTTAGAGTCCAAATATGAGTATGTGTCGTTCACACCATTTCTCCCTGCATACCCAGGCCTGGAGCCAGAAGAAAGGCGGCGCCTCACGATCGAATGGGCATTGCAGTGAGGCAGTGACCAATATTTCTTTGGATATCTTAGACAACTGGCACGCACGTGGGATTGGGGTAGGGCCTTCAAGATCTTCATCATTATCGTCGCCAAATATTCCATCGAAAGAGACCACCTCTACGAAAAGAGAACAGCTGCAACGCGAAGTGCCACCTGAGGCAACCGACGAAAGAGACAATGAGTCAAAAGGCTTCCGCCACTCCGACACACATGGCCTTAGCAGCGCCAGCAGCGTTGTTGCTCCTGTCGAGGAGAAGGAAAGGCAGCCTTTCTTGTTACATGTGCACTTCAAAGAAACCCACGAGCCGTGGTCCTTTCCTCCTTCCTACAATGCTTCGCTCGACGCCGTCTGGGAAATGGCGCGGAAGCAAATGTCATCTTCCTCGTTATCTTCCAATCGACAAAGTTCTCCGCCACCTTCTTCATCTCTGTTGCCACCTCAACCCGAGCGCATAAGTCAATTGGCAGACCCAACTTGGGCGTTTCCCGAAGCTCCGTCGATGTTCGAAGCGCTCAACGGACAAGCAGGGCCGATTGGGGGGGTTCCCGCGGGATGGCCTCTCGAGACACTGGGAGCGCGGATCGTGGAATTTCAGGCGCGTGGAGACGTGAGTAATGCAAGACTTATAAGAGGGGAGGAGCGAAAGGGAAGGGGTGCGAAGAAGTGAACATTGATATTACAATCTGATGGCAGCTTGATGGAATGTGCAAACCATGGGTTTTAATGCACATTCATTCTATGCGTGCGTTATATTTCCGCTGCCAAATCCTTCGCGCTAAGCAACATGCATTTTTTTATGTTCCTAGGTTTTTGGCGCCTCTGAACTGGACACATATCGATTCTCCAAATTTTTAAACGACAGCAACTTTGCGGCGGCACGTCGGCTAGTGCATTCCAAACTGGTAAATAACCACATCAGCTGCTTTCCTCTTGATTCAATCCACTTCGTTTTGATTTGATTCACAAGCTCCATGCTAGTTTCTTCCCAAATTATTGCTGCCCTCTTGGTCGTTTCCCTCAATCGTGAGCCATTAGGTGGCGGACTATTTGCGCACAGCCAAGGCCATGGACGATGGCATAGGGCGCTTGCTAGACAAGATCGAGGAAATGGGCGCCACACAAGACACTGTCGTGGTGTACACCAGCGACCAAGGGTAAGGTGGACAGAGGGGAAGCATTCTTCCAACGGTTGCTCGTGTTGAGAGCATAATTATACTTAACTTAAAGGGTTATGCTCGTTGTTTCCTCAAAAGGACGACAAAGCAATGAATAATTCCTCTCTTTTGGTCACTCTTCGTGTGCACTCGTGCTTCTTTTTCTTTCTTTTCATCGCCATCTCTTGCTCACACACTTTTTTTTTTTGCGCTATGGCCCTGCTTTTTCTGCGGACACAAAGGTACTTCTTGGGAGAGCGCAACGGCTTCGACAAGCGTTACATGTGGGACGAGTCGATCCGCGCTCCCTGCGTCCTGCGCTACCCTCGTAAAATAGCACCCAATACGTTGCTGCCGTCGGGCTTTTTACTGCAGCATGTGGACTGGGCGCCTACCTTGTTGGAGCTTGCTCAAGTGGACGTTCAGATGTTGCCACGCCTCTTGAGCTCCTCGAAACGGGGGCACAAAGCTTCGAAAACCAAAAGTTCGATTCCTTATGCTTCGACTGCACCTTTGAGCCCCTCACCAAACACACAAGATAGGGATAAAGACGAAGGAGATGGAAAATCCCTGAGAAATGGTGGGGAAAATACTCGAACTGCTCGAATGTCCACTAGTTTTTCGTCTGCTCCTTCTGTGCCCACGGTGGGCTTTCACGGCCGATCTTTCGCGCATCTAGTGTTGGCTCAAGATCAGATGTACACTTTGAAGAGCAGCAGTCGCCAGCCAATTGAGAAGCGATGGGCTCGAGATGCCATTTATTACCGTTTTTACGGTACGAAAAGCGCATCAAGCACGCTGATGGATGAACATATGCACATTCTTGGTTTGAAAAAGCAAGCACTGCTTGCAACTTCAAATTAAATTCATTCTGCGCACGTGTGTATTATGAAAAGGCCCTCGCATAAGTTTGCGGCATTGCCGCTTCGATTACGCCCTGACACATTCATGTCTGTACAGCTAATGCGTCGAATCTTCTTTTATTGTTTCTGGTGTGCTTCCGATGGTGTACTTACCTCCACTCTTCTTACGTGGGTGTTTGCTTGTTTTCTTGCCTCTCCCTGCAGGCGATCCCAACAAACCGTTGACTCGACCGGGTCACATCGGCATACGCACGCGAGATGGCTACAAGCTCATTCTGTACTACGATTTGAGGTTTACTTGGCGCCGTCAACTTTGTATTCATTTTTTTGTACTCTCTCTCTCTCTTTCCGTTCGTCGCTGTAAACTTGACTTCACTGTGCTATTCTTGCCTTTTTCTCATTTTATCTCCCCCTTTTCCTTCGAAAGGTGTTACCCCGAGAAGTGGCAACGCCAGACAGCAGCTGATCTTGACAACCCTCTGCTTCCCTCAAATGATAACTTACCGCCCGCAGGACCCTGGGAGTTGTTTGACCTCAACAATGACCCTCAGGAGCGTGTGAATGTGTTCGACCAGCTGCGCACCTCACAACCGAGCCTAGTAGCAGCTCTGATGGTACTAGGACGTCTTTAAAAAAAAAATGCATAACGTGCATATGCTTGCATGTAATTCTATTTATTTGCCAGAGGTATTGGTTTTCTCACTCGCCGTGTGTCAAGCCTCTCTATTTGTCTTGTCTATTTGTCTTGACTATATCCTTCCTTTTTTGCGCTGCTTTTTTTAGCACATGATACAATACTGCTGTCTTTTGTGCTGTGCCCGTTCGTAACGCCCCACATGTACAGCGCCTGCTAGCCGTTGAAATCGTTCGGGAAGGTTTCGAGCCTGGCATCATTCCTTTTCGGGACGCTATCACGAAGACCACTACTTTTACGTTGAGGAGCTTAGACCAAGATGACGACGTACCTTCGGGAAACAGCCGCCACATGTATGGAAACATGTGTTTGTTTTTCTTGTCTTGCGCCAGAGGTTGAAAAAAGTGGCTTGCAATTTCAACTCGTGCTATTTTGTGCATCCTTTGCTTTCAAAAACTACGATGAAGTTGGCTCTTATACTCACCGTCCATGTGCGTGCATGCACCCCACAGGAAAAGCAGCGCAGGCCGAGCTGCCACTAAGACAGCAGTGGCAACAGGGCGCGCGAGTGCGCGAGGAACCGGGCACGAAGTGCAACTTCTTGAGGTTAGGACACGAACTTTGTTTAATTTCGAGGGTATTACTCTATCACTGCGATTCTTGTTTTTTTTTTTTTTGGAGGCTTCAAAATCCATGTCCTGCTTCTCCGTTGCCTCTCACCTCATTTTTCTCTTTTCTGTCCACTTATTTTGTTCACTTCGTTTTGCTTCCTCTTTCTACGTACATATATTTCCACCAGGCTCAAGTGCAGGACTTGGTGTCCAAACACGACCCATCTCGCCTCACCCGCCTTCAGACCCGCCTTCAAAACGCTCACAACGATGCCGAGGGGCCGGTGGTTGGGTTGCAGAAACTTCTAGCGCAATTGCGAGACTCTATTGGGGTATCAGAAAGCGGCAGCACGAGCAGTAGAAGCAGCATTAGTAATAGCAGCATGAACGATAGTAGTAATCCCTCGTTGTTAGAGGCAAGGCATAGGATATTGCTGGAACTGGCACAATCCTCCCTCCTTGACAGTGCAGATCGACGCACTTTTGACAAAACGCCAGTACGAGCTCCCGTACCAGTATCATCGTTGTGGCGACCAAGAAAGAAGTTAGGCAACTTGCTCGGAAGCCCATTGTTGAATAATTCAGCGCAGCATGTCTCGACTGCACAGAGCATCCAAGGCAAAAAGGGCAGCAGCCGGCCGCACAAAATTAACCCGTGAGTTCATTGTATGCATCCTATTCCTCTAATTTCCAATAATGAAAAGGTCAATTTTCTGGTCATAAGTCTTTGGTCTATTCTCGCATTTGAAAATTGTAATTCTTTTCACGATCCCCGCAATAGTATTCTCCCTCAATATGTCTTTCTTCTCCTTCCTTTTGTCGTCCCATTTCACCTTTTCTCTCATCTTATCTCAGAGCTGATCTCGGATTGCCTCAAGCGTGCCTCTCGTTGGACTTCGAGACCGCCACATTTATGCAGTGTTTGATGGTATAGAGCAGAAGGAAATTGAACTGAACATATCAAATATCTTCTGCCCTTCTTTTTTGCGATCGTCTGAGCTGCATGGTTCTTTACGGTTTTTAATCCTACTGGTGTTTCACATTCACGCTTTTCTTGACGAATTGGTTCATCGGACACAGTGGTCTTATACGCACTTGCCTCTTTATGGCTTTACGTAAAGCTCTGCGAACTTATCTCTTCTTGTTGTTTCTTTTCATATTAGAGCGGCTGCACCAATCGTTCTTTACTCGGCAAAGCTGGCGTTGCTCCCAGCTCTGAAGAGGCGGCGTTGGAGACCATTAGCGCAGCACGAAAAATAGCGGCGAACACCGCCAACAAAAACAGGCTCAAAGCATAAATTGCAGCAAATCGTCGCTTTGAGCCTTCGATGAAGAATTCCACAGATAGCACCTCGGGTGCCAGGAAGGACCCAGCATTCAATTGACGCACAAGTAAAGAAGCAAGTACTAGACAGCGGGAATGATGTCACTGGTGGCTCATGTTGAGAATGGCCTTGCTGAATGGATTCCATGAACTCTGAAGTCATCCAAATATAGTTCCCGGTCTCATAGCGCTACCTACGTCTTTGCCATCCAAGTAGGAAACAAAGAAACTAGTCAGGGGCGCTAAACTTGTTCTTCATTGGCAAAAGGCCATTTTTGTTCACATTTTGATAAGGGAGTGGGACTAGGCGAGTGAGGGAGCCAACTCAACACTGTAGTTTGCCCTCTTTATATGGTTCTAATGCGATTGGCTGACTGAAGGATTTCCGACACAGAAATGGGTGTGAAATGAAACATATAACCGGGGATGGGGGTTGGGGTTGGAGAAGGATGGGGGGGGGTCGGGGGTTTGTGGGGTGTGAGGATATAAGAACGGCGGGAGTGCAACAGAGAAAATTAACTTAAATTTCTTTACAAGGAAGAGGCCTTGGTGGGGTGGGCGTTCTTTGGCGTTGAAGTGGACATATGGTTTTTCCCAAGGCCAATCAGCGCTGGACGTCCAAGTGTGCTATTGCCAGAGTGCAAGTGATGAGGCACAAACCCCGCGAAGGAAGGAAGTGGGAACTCAAGAGCAGGGGATTCCGGCGATCGTTACTGTAGAGCAAGCTATCTGAGTCAGCCGCTTGGAATTGAATCAAATCCAAGGAACCTGCACCACGTTTTCAAAGACAGAGATATATACCTCAGAGAAGTACGTGAGTTCAGATCTCAGGGCGGCTCTCAGTTTTTCTTTTCCCTAACACCCACTATCTTTAGCTGCTACTTATTCCTGAGTCAACTGCTGGCAACTGCGAAGGATGCTGACAGCTGTGAAAGAGATGCCGATTACATCTACGGCCTCTTGTCACTTGACCGCTGAAGCGAGCTAAGTTGCCAGTATAACCTTCAATTGTACCTGACCTTCGCCCCCTGTGCCCACAGGCGAGCTGCCTGCAAGTGAGATTAGATATAGGGAGGATAGGCGCGCAACGGGCTTGAATCTCTTCTCCTTTTCGTATTTTTCTTTGAAATCCATTAGTCAATCAAGCACCGAGGTAGATTCATTAGCACAGGGAGTCAAAACTACTGAGGCGCGGGCGGCTACAGGGAGAATGTAGTCGTGTCGTCGTCTGGAGGGAGCCCTTCAAGCATCCGTTCATTTCAAAAATGGAAGCGGTAAATTATAGCCTGAAATGGGTATGATCTACCTAGGGTCAATCGCATTGTCTTCAGCATGAATTCTGGTGCCTGCGGTCCCAACACAAGATGTTGCAGTCAATGTAGTCTAGCGATCGTTGCTGCTCGGGCTAGGGTCACAGCAGGTGCTAAACTTCCAACAAGAAACGATGGGCTAGATCTGGAACGGACCCTAGTGGCCTTCTTGCGTGCCTCAGCGGACGGAAAACGCCTATGGCTCGAAGATGAAGACGGCACTGAAGTAGCTTTAGAAGGACTTCCTCCGCCTTCTCAGGCTCTAGATCGAATCGTGCAGGTTTCAGGTAGTCGTTGGAAGCTCCTACATTCCGGCAGCGGTGGTAACCGATGCATCCTTTCAGCCGCAGTTAAAGTCCTCGACAACACTAACAAGGTGACCCTGTGCCCTGCTGCCTTGGCTTTATTGCGAGGGCCTCCGTCCTTTCAAGGGGTGTCGCTGCCAATCAGCGAGCCAATGGAGTCCGTGCGTGACCTCTTGGCATCCTCAAGATCTCGCAAACGCGACCGACATGGTACCTCAATGAGTCGGCGAAAGTTAACCTTGCTGAAAGGTCGAGTGGTTGCGCTGAGCCCCGTTATTCAGACACCTGACGCTCCACCAGTTTGTTTCTTGATACTAGAAGATGCTGCTGAATGTGCGCCTGAAGTAGTGCAGGATTCAGCATCATCAGAGCCACTCCCACGGGTTACGCTAATGCTGTCAGGCAGCACTCTCGTATGGCGGCGATTCATGAGCTGCGGCGACACTGTAGTCGTGAGTGCTGTACACGTTAGGCATAGCAAGCTTGAAATTGCATCCAGTGACGGCAGCACTGGATTGGGTGGGGTTGAGCGGTTCATTGCGTTTGGAACGACGGAAGCTCGAGAAGTGAGTTCGGGAGGATCAGAAGTGCCCCTACAAGATGAGTCTCGAGACTGGGTAGCAGTTGCACGCACTGAAACTGTTGTGATTCGACTAGCATCCGGAAGTCATTTGTTGCACGATGAGACATCTGTTTCTGGAGATGTTTGCAAAACTACACCACCTCTACAAGGGAGACCTTCGCCTAAGCTCGACGAAAGTGTCGTGCACTACACGGGAGTAATCACAGGAGCGTTTGCGCTCACGAGCCTTGACGAGCGAAGTGTGGGGGCCAGCGCAAAGCATCTGATCATCAAATTGGACCATGGTGGCACTCTGCTCTTTTTGCAGCATTGGCCTCTTCTTTCAGATGCAGGAGCAGCAGTGACTTCTAGTAGTACACCTCCTCCTGATTCTGCATCTTCTTCTTCGCCATCTTCGCCTTCGTCAACTCCCGCGTGGGTGGCCTGGCTCACCGCAGGCACAACCTTGCAGCTTCGCCACGTGCACCCGGTGTACATGTGGGGCAAATTGCGGGGCTTCGCTGCGTGCGCTGCCACTGAAATCACTCCTTTGCTCGTTGGTGCCAGTGGTGCTCCTACTACTGGACCAGTAACAAAGGAAGAGACAGGGCGAGCTTCTTCATCTAGTGCTAGTGCTGG
>Ga0307942_1001976_pt1 | contig 16593 bp, 22 predicted proteins | sample OrgLakmetagen175_FD_201846 | JGI IMG/M metagenome (GOLD analysis project Ga0307942, IMG submission 201846) | Saline water microbial communities from Organic Lake, Antarctica - #175 | ecosystem: Environmental > Aquatic > Non-marine Saline and Alkaline > Saline | place: Antarctica: Organic Lake... | reverse complement strand
TGCGCACACACACGCACACACACACACACACACACACAAAGACACACACACACATACTCACACACACATGCGCGTACGTACACACACACACATACTCACACACACATGCGCGTACGTACACACACACACACACACACACACACACACACGCACGCAACCCCCGACACCCACACACTCACACTCACACTCTCACACACTCTCACATACACACACAAAGTGCACAAACATGTATGCGAACGCCCGTACACGCAATTGCGTTTTATATGATATAAGTATGCCCAATGTTCATACATACAAATACGGAGCCACAGACAGAAGGCAGTGCATCATGTACAGAAGCGATGTGTGCACTGCATGATTGTATGCATGTTTAGACAAGCATACTAACTCACAGCAGCAGATGCTTGCACTCATATACGCATACACATACATCATACACACTCGTCACAAGACACATGGCACTACCTTCTTCCCCCTCCAGGCCAAGCCTTCCATGCAGAAGTCCAGTGTGGTGGACAACGCAACAGGGAAGAGCGTAGACAGCCAGATCCGTACCAGCACAGGCACCTTTCTAGCAATGCATGAGGATGACATTGTGGCCCGCATTGAGAAGCGGGTTGCCCAAGTCACGATGATCCCACAGGGTGGGTGCTGACGCAGTAACCTGGAAGCAACTGTACAGTATGGTTAAACGTTATGGCTGTACGTTATGGCATATACCATAAGTCATATCTACTTAGGGTTGGCTCGAAAAACGTGTGTACCCCTGTGTACACCCCTGTGTACACCCCTGTGTACAAACGTTTTTCGAGCATGCCCGCTTTTTAGTAAGGTGCGGTACAAACCGTCTGCCAACAACTCTGCTTTCTGTTTGTGTACATGGTTCTGGTTTTAGTCAACCCTACTTACACCAGGTGCCTGCTTGCTCGTGAGTTAAGTTATCTTGCTGTATAGAGTGTTACAACAAAGCATGCTCACGTGCACGCAGGAATTCGTTATTCTCCTGTCTGTTAGATATTTCCTTCATACTAGTAAGACTGGGAGGCATGAAGTGTGGTGCTTACTGCCTTGCAGCACTTCTGACGTATTCGTGCTTAGTATGATGCTGCAGGGTGTATTGCTACGAATGACCACCGCACAGAATTGATAATTATGATGCCGTAGGACAGATTAGTATGATGCTGCAGAATAGATTAAGATGATGCTGCAGGGTTTGTTTTTTTACGAATGACCACCACACAGAATATTGCGCGTGAGCAAGCACACACATACACATACAAGTACACAAAAACTTACACATACACACACACACACAAATACACGCCCATTGCCATCACTCCCTGATTGCCTCTTTATTCTCACAACTCCTTCCTGCAGAGAACCAGGAGGCCACACAAATCCTGCACTACGTGAACGGCCAAAAGTACGAGCCACACAACGACTTCTTCCACGACGCTGTGAACTCTGCTCCAGCCACAGGTGGCCAAAGGGTGGCCACGGTCCTCATGTACCTGTGAGTGCCTTCATGACTGCATTCACTGTTATAAATGTGACGCTTTGAATGTTGCGTGGCGGTAACAGTAAGGGGTTAATTGTTATTCAGTCCTATTAGATTGTCTCCTTGTTTTCTTGTGTGGTACATACTTGGTGCTCCGCAGCGCCTTAGATCTGTTGCGTGCCGTAGATGTGACGCAAATGCACAAAAAGTCTTGCTGTTGTTGATATGAGATATGAGATGAGTGATGCGTGCCGTAGATGTGACGCAATGCACCAGGAACCGGCAGTTGATGACACAAACATGAGATGTCGAAAGCATCTGCTCTGCACCACTGCACAACAAGCGCCCTGCACCCTCTGTTTGTGCTGCTACAATGTTGTGCTAAAATCGGCGTACAGGTCATCTGTGGTAAAAGGGCGTGCGGTCGTTTTTGTGGTTCTGTGTGACTTGAAAGTGTCTGCCCTTTTAGAGCCTGGGGTTGGGCTGATGCGCTTGTTCCTGCTAAGGAACAGTAATATTTAAATAAAAGCGCAGGCAGCGGAATTGCTCCCCACATGAGTCAAGGAGGAGGACCTGCTTTTGATCCGGAGTCACGTATTAACATAGAAACAGTGTTTCTATCCCTCTTGTTAGCTGTGCGTGGAGGTGGCCAGGACAGTGAAACTGTACGGCCTTTAAGACCGTGCATTGTTGCATTTCCTTGCCAACACCATGTATACATTACGTGCATTGTTGCATTTACACCATGTACATTACGTGCATTGTTGCATTTCCTTGCCAACACCTTTGATGTACATTACGTGCATTGTTGCATTTACACCATGTACATTACGTGCATTGTTGCATTTACACCATGTACATTACGTGCATTGTTGCATTTCCTTGCCAACACCATTAATGTACATTACGTGCATTGTTGCATTTACACCATGTACATTACGTGCATTGTTGCAATTACACCATGTACATTACGTGCATTGTTGCATTTCCTTGCCAAAACCATAGATGTACATTAAGTGCATTGTTGCATTTACACCATGTACATTACGTGCATTGTTGCATTTACACCATGTACATTACGTGCATTGTTGCATTTCCAACACCATTGATGTACATTACGTGCACCTGGTTCTTCCCAGCCCCCTATGCAGCTTGTGGTATAAGTCTGTATTCATCCTGCACATACACACGCTTCCACACAGGACCTCACCCACCAAGGGGGGTGAGACGGTGTTCCCCAATGCTGACACTAAAACCACTGGCCCTGAGTGGAGCGAGTGTGCTCAACGGGGCTTAGCAGTGAAGACGGTGGGTCTTTTTAGGGAGTCTGAGTTGCAAGCGTGTTCTGATGGGCTTACCGGGAAGATGATGGGTCTGTTAATGGAGTGCGGATTGGCGAGTGTGTTTAATGAGCTCAGAGCTAAGCAATGAAGTGAAGAGGGTGGACAATGGAAGTGACAAGGAAAGCATGCCGGAGTTCAGTGCTTTAGAAGTAGGGATACCAAGCATTTCATTTCGCAAGGGAAGTGCATTTCTTCTTACCAGCTCTTGCCTTTTGTCCCACCATCTCAGCCTACACCTTTTCTTAATTCACTCCCGCTACGCACATTTGTGTGTGCAACTGCTGAGGGGCCCCTCACCATGCGTGTACTTCACACTCCTCCTCCCTTTCCATCATCCTGAAAAGCCATGCTCAGTCAGTGCTTGCATGGGACGTCACCCCCTTGCACACACGCAGTGACGCACTGCTTTTCTACAGCTTGTGAAAAACCATGCTCAGTCAGTGCTTGCATGGGACGTCACCCCCTTGCACACACGCAGTGACGCACTGCTTTTCTACAGCTTGTGAAAAACCATGCTCAGCCAGTGCTTGCATGGGACGTCACCCCCTTCCCTTGCAGACACGCGGTGACGCACTGCTTTTCTACAGCTTGTGAAAAACCATGCTCAGCCAGTGCTTGCATGGGACGTCACCCCCTTCCCTTGCAGACACGCGGTGACGCACTGCTTTTCTACAGCTTGAAGCCTGACGGGTCGGAGGACAGTGCCAGCTTGCATGGCAGCTGCCCTGTGACCGAGGGAGAGAAGTGGAGTGCCACAAAGTGGATCCACGTCAGCCCCTTCCAGTGAGTGGCTGTTCCAGTGAGTGGCCGTAGTTGTTGGGGTTTGTGGTTTTAGAGTTTGTGGTTTTAGGGTTTATGGTTTCATGCTGCGTACTGCTTACAGAGCGGGTGGCGTGTGTAAGAGGGCGTGTGTCCTCGTCATAAAAAAGGAAGAGGCTCGTGTAACGTTGCTGTTTGAGGGAGATGGCCAAGTGTACAGCCGTTGATGCATCAGGCGTACATGTCCCAGCTAGAGTAGGACAAGAGAGGAAATTGGTTCCAGCAAGGATGATGAATGAGCAAACATGAATGCTAGATCACAAAATACCAGGAGGTATACTTGGATGGGGTCTGAATGCCTCAGGGAGGAAGGAGTCTGAACGAGCCACTGTTTTTGTAGGAAGGTGCTTGCGTTGTGTGTGTGTGTGTGTGTTGTGTGTGTGTGTGTGTGTGTGTGTGTGTGTGTGTGTGTGTGTAGGAAATATTGCTGGATGGTTGAGTGAGATGAGGGCTTGCTGGACAGCCATTCTGGTGAGTGTGTGCAATGGATGCAGCCTAGTGTGCACAAGGTAAGGTGTGCAAGCTCCTTGTGCCGTCTGGTGCTTCACACTCGTCCGTTTCAATTTGATACGGCCTTTGACGTGTATGTGGGAAGCTTGTTCTGTTTGCTGCGTCAGCTGTTTGGGCTCTGAGACTGTGCACCAAGATTGTGCATCAAGACTGTGCACTGAGACTTTGCACTGGGACTGTGCACTGAGACTTTGCACTGAGACTGGGCACTGAGACTGCACCGAGGCTGTGCACTGAGACTGTGCACTGGGACTGTGCACTGAGACTTTGCACTGGGACTGTGCACTGAGACTGTGCACCGAGACTGTGCACTGAGACTTTGCACTGGGACTGTGCACCAAGACTGCACCGAGACTGTGCACTGAGACTGTGCACCAAGACTGTGCACTGAGACTGTGCACCGAAACTGTGCACCGAGACTGTGCACTGAGACCCGCGCCCTGCCCTGTGTTCCTTTCACTCACGTGCATGAACAAAACCCAAAGGCCCAAAGGCAGCTGGTAATCCAAGAGAGCAGAGACGCTTAAGGGCAGGGGCTGCGGCAGGGTAAGGTCTGACGCGCTGTGACTACATTTGTTTGTATGTAGGTGAGGGTTGGTACGTTCAAACGTCTACGCGCCTCCTCTCATTCATCCATGCAGGCTGTGTAGATGCTACCAGCATATTTTTTATTCCTGAGGGGTTAGATGATTGCCACGTGGGTCGTGGGTGTGATGAACTAAGACAAATTTATTGCATTTTTCTTGGTATATTGAGCAACGCCCTCCTTGTTGTTCGCTACAGCTCAAAGCACATGACTGACAACAGCGGATTAAAGAAAAAATCAGGAGGATAGAATGGAATTTGTCTGGGCTCTGCATCCTCTAAGAATTGCAATGAGCCACAAAGCTTAGCCCTTGTTTTATGCTGCTCTGCACCACACAGGAAAAGCTTAGCAAAGGCAAGCACAGGGCCGGTTGGTGATCCTGGATGCCAAGACACCCACGAGCAATGTACAGAGTGGACCTTCTTTGGAGAATGCTCTAAGAACCCAGGATTCATGCATTCCAGCTGCAGGAAATCGTGCAAGCTATGTGGTGACGATAAAACACCAATTGTGGTGCAAGACTCGTAGTCTATCGATCGGAGGGGGGGGGGACAATCTAGTAAAACTTCTTTGGGATATCGTTAAGCTGTACAACTGTAATCTACAGCATTTTTAACATTTTCAAAGCTTCTAAAGTTCAGATAAACTGTTTTTGTGGAGCTTGAGACAATGCGATAGGGCTTGCTTGACACAGTGTAAGTTTGTCAACGAGTAGGCAATCCTTTCATAGTCTGAAGGATTAGTTCAATGGAAATCAATGCTTGCACTACTCACGATAGGGAAGACCTTCAGTAGAGCCACCAACCCCAGACAGCACCGACCTAAAGACCTCAACAAGACTTGGCGTGACATCCACCTCGTCGAGATCAAGTATTGTGAGGACCTCAGAACTAGCTGAACGCCGCTAAGGAACAGCACAAAGACCTCTGCAACATTCTCCAAGGAGCCTCCGTTACTCTCAACATCATCCTTTTGGGTGTGGGTGGCACCATCTACAACACTCACACTCTGAAGCCTTTCAAGGAACTGGGTCTTGATTCTCAAAGAGTAAAGAAGCTTGCCTCCAAGCTCCATGTGCACTCCGTGAACTTTGCTGCTAAACTTGTCCATACTAGACGTGCCCTTGCAGTACTGTTCTCAACTCTAACCAGGAGCCAATTTCAGGCCAAGCCTGCAACCCTCTTGATCCCCATTAATTTTTCCTTTCCTTTTTGCGGTGGGGGATCTTTACGGTACTCGGTACCAAAGTGGCTCCTTTTTCTTACTATTTAATGTGGGGAGTGGCTTTCACTGCCTGAGTAGTTTTTCTGTTTCTTTTTCTTCAGCCAGCCTCCGGGGTCTGAACAACTGTCCACAGATTGCTGCTTTCAATTTCATAAAGGGTGCTTGAGAAGCTGTCTTGCCCCCTAAAGCCTCAACGAATCTTAGAATTTTGTCACGCTCTATTGGTGGAATTGACGATTCCTGATATTGCTTAATGTATTGAATCTTATATTGTGCTGTGACTGTACAGCTACGACAACCTGCCTTCTCTGCCCACAATTTATTAAGCTTACACATCCTCTCTGGGTGCCAGCACACCCAATTGATTGCCAATAGATATAACTTAGCTTGATTGCAAAACAGACTCTTTGGTATTCTGCTTTGTCTCCGTGGAAAAGGTAGCAGCCAATAAACGATTGGCAATGAATTATCTCCAGAGCATAAAAACGTAATAACTGCAAAACTATCATCCCAAAGTTTTCCTTCTTCTACCGCTCAAATTAGAAGCAGAATTATTATAAGTGCTGTGCTAGTACAAGCACCTCCACAAAAACACGAAAACTTCTTGCTGATGGCTGGTGGTACTGCTGAGGTGCTCCAGTCTCTTACCATTAAATGATCGAGCACCTTGTATACGGACTTTACCCTATACATACTCTGGCTACCACTTTCCAATAAAACATTTCAAACATGAACATGCAGTCCAGCCCAGGTTTTGATCCGTTCTCTACTTCTTTCATCAAGCACGCAGAGAAAACGGTTCAGGATGATCGTGGTAAGAGACACGCTGAAAACGTTCTGCTTCCCTTCTTACTGACTTGTTCTATCTGTTCCTGTCAGACGGTGTCACCCCACATCTTTGGAACAAAGTCAGAGCTACGCCTCTGCACAAAAAAGGTCCAACTCCGTTCCCCAAAAATTATGGTTTGCTGGCTATCAATGCAATGGTTGTATCTATAGACTTTTTGCAAACGTGGTCAGGGACTCGCTGGCTGACGGACTGGGCTCTTGCTGAACATCAATTACCAGCCTCACAATTTGGTTTCTGCCTCATAAGGAACACCAACCAACCCCTCTTCATTCTCTGCGACACATTCTCGCTACTGCAAAAGAGAAAAAAATGGTGTTCACTGCTTTCCTGGACCTCTTTGCTGCCTACGACAGTGTTCCAAGAGAGGAGCTTTGGAGACACTTGCAAAAAAGTAAGACTCCACATAATTTGATGATGATGGCGTACTACATAGGTCCAGATAGCAAACTCCCTACTACGAAGTTGAAACGAAACTGAAAGTTGATAAATAACAGGGAAGCAAGAGAGGCAGGCTGGAAGCGATAACAGAAAATAGGGGGGACAACCAAGGTGATGAGAAGAAGAGCAAAACGTGTACGAGAAGGTCAAGCATGGGAAAGAAAGAAGGAAGGAAGGCCAGCGTAATTTGGTGCCCACGTAGAAAAAACAAGTTTTAGGAAGACAGGGCTAGTAAAGAGTACAAGGCAACGGGCCGATCTAGCTACAACACCGTGAAGCACTCAACATAAAAACTAGGGAAGCTAAGAGTTAGCCAGGATAAAAGCAGCTAAGCCATTGCGATGACTGCTGGTGCGCCAAAGCCAAACTCCAACACAACCCAAAGAGAAGAGAGAGTTCCACTACAGAAAACGCAGCTGCACCAACATGTCACTCTCAACATTACGAGCCAATACTTGGGAGACACAAAAGGAGTAAAATGAATTTAAGGTTTAAATAACAAGAGGCGGGTTGTTCTACTAAGAGCCGAGATCAAGGGGAAGCTGGCCAACCTATACCTAGATCAAAATTTAGGGTTTAGGGTTTAGCTGACAAAAAAAGGCGGTAGACACGCTAGGGAGGGAGCTGCAGTGAAACAGCCAAGGAGCCGTTTGGCCTAGCATACACAAAGGGGTGAGACTGGCCTAGGTCAGAGAAACTGGAGACACTACCTTGGCAGGCTGCAAAGTCCTTTAAGGCTGCGAGGAGAAGATCAACTGCCCTAGTTTCTACTACTGCGGGCTCTACGCCTGTCCTGGCTAGCGTGCTAAACATCAAACCCCTAGCTGTTAACATTGCAGTCAGGGCAGCTAGGCACACAACATACCACACTTCCTTCCTCACTGTTTGGCATGGCTGCTCTAGCAGCCACACATGCCGTGGTAGCAGCTGCACGGAAACTGGGAGGTTGTGTTGTATGGCTCGTCTGATGGCTGAAGCTCCTGTGCAAGTCCAAAAGACGTGCTCCTGTAGCTGTAGCGCCTGTGTAGCACGTGGCGATGCAGCTGAGTGTTGCCAGCCACAAGGGCAAGCTGTCCCCTGCTTCATGGGCCACCTGTGGCCCCCTGCTCCCACCACACCATGCTGTAGTAGGTGCCACCAAACTTCCTTCCAGTTATTCTCCCATGGGAGCCTCCATACTTGGCGTACTCGCGCTCGGAGCGCCTTCGTGATAGCCAGTGCTGTGGGGCGCGTTTGTTCTTGCAGCTGGGTGGGGGCGGCTAGGGTAATAGCTGACTCTGTGCATTGCTGCCAGGCTTCCATTCTAGCTGTTTGGCTTGGCTGCATGAGGAAATTCTCTGCACGCATCGTAAAGGTGGAGGAGCTGAGGCTGAGTGAACCTGGCGACGACTGCATTGCGCCGTGTTGGTGTTGTTGGTCCTGTTGGGGCTGCTGCTGAGGGGGTGTGTGGAACAGCCACTTTGTATGGTTTAGAAGCAGCTCAGTGGCTGCATTGCGGGACGTTGGGGCTGGTGGGGGCTGGTTGAAGATGCTGTCCAGGCTTGCTGTCCATGCTTGAGGAACGGCACTCCAGTAGGGTTTCAATGTCGTGTGTAAGGGCTTGGGGCAAGCCTTCATGTTGTTGGTGTTGGTGCTCTTGGGGCTGCTGCTGCTGATGTTGATGGACTTGCTCTGGCTGCTGCTGTCCTGCCTTGGGGTTGCTGCCGCTGTTGACATTTGTTCATTTGTTCATTATGCTGATGACATTGCTCTCACTTCAACACGGCTGAAAACCTGCTACTTCAACTGAACAAATTCCATGACTATACACGTTTCAAAGGGCTCAAACTCAACACTGACAAAACAAAAGCCATGGTCTTCTTCAGCAGGGGTAACTCTGTGATTCCCACCTTCACGAACGACGGCACACCTCTGGAACTTGTCGCTAAGTTCAAATACCTTTGGATCACTCTTACTCGTGATGGAAGCATGCACACAGCTGCTGAGAAGATGGCAGACAACTTCAGGTCTGCCATTGCCAGAGTTTACAGAATTGGTGACAGCAAGGGTATCACACACAGAAAATGCTATGCTATGGCTTTATCAAGTCTTTGCTTTGACAGCTGGTCTATACGGCTCCAGTTGTCAGTATGGGCCACTTCTTCTCTGACATATGATTCCTCAAAAATCACCCCACATATGTCCTTCATCTTGGCTTCCTGAAAAGACTCCTGGGTGTCAAGAAAGGTACTGATACTCACTGCGTGCTCCGCGAAACAGGTCAGATGCCCATCTTTTTCTATTGGTTCAGATGCACCATATGATTCTGGAACAGTTTACTCTCTTCAAACAATCCTCTTCTTGAGAAAGTTGTGCAGGCTGACCTCCTTATTGCAAATAGAAACGATACTGGACATATCAGGTTCTGCACGCACTCCAAGATTTCCCTGCGTCCCAGAAATTTTTGAATGCCATACGATCTCGCGAGTCTATCAATCTAAAACAGTCCGAGCTCCCTCTGCGCGAACGTATCATCGGGAGCTGGAGAGAGCTTGACAATTTGACACCACATGATAATCACCATTCCAGCAGAATTATGAGGACTTATCACACACATTTCAGTGTACCTTTGGGGAAAACTTCTGGATGGTGGGATGACAGAAAAAGAAATCAAAAGCCTGTGTTGCCTCTCTACCTTCGCTTGGACATTCCCAGCAACCTCAACCGAGCACTTTCTTGCCTTCGCCTTTCTGGACACAACTTTCTAGTCCAAAGAATGCGTCATGACAGGAATAGAAGACCTTATGAGCTCAGGATCTGTGACAGAATGTGACTGGCACTCTGTTCAGGATGAGAAACACATTTTGCTGGACTGTCCGCATGAACATCTTGTCAGCCTTTGCACACAGCACCGCCAACTTATCTTCCCACCTCAGTATGAGGATAGCCCAGCTCGTTTGAGGACCTTTTTGAACCAGCCAGATGTGTATGGTGTGGCCTCTTTTGTGGCCGAGTGCCTAGCCCTTTTCCCTTGATTTTTTGGTTTGGCTACAGGCCTTTTCCCAAGCTTCCGCTCAGATGCCCCCCAAAGGTATATATAGCGATGTACCTGACCATTAGAAAACGTTGCCTCCCTCTTACAATTTTTAAATTTGCTGAGTAGTGGGAAAGGGGAGAAGAAAGGGGGCTGACCAGGATACGGACGGCTGGAGGCAAAATTGCTTGTACTAGTTTAGTGGCAGGGGGGGAAGGTCCATTCTGGTAATCCTTGTTAGAATCAATGGAGAATTTAATAGATCAGAGAGTTTGCATAGCCAGCTGATTCTTGCCACAACAATCGCGGGAAAACCTAGTACGCAATAATTAGGTCAGCAACAAAAACCACTCATCATAAGATGAGTTTTTCTTATTGATCCAGAGTTCTTTCCTTTAAAAATTTCTGTTTAAAGTCAAAATGTGATCTCCTTGTTCTTTGATATTGATGCGGCTGCTGTGCTTTAAAGAGACAAGGACAAGGACACGTGCCTCTTATGCGTGAACAAAGATGAACATAAGGAGTCTTCTCTTTCAAATTAGGTCGTAGCATCACATGAAAACTAGTCCAGGTAGATCGCAAGATGTCTTCAAAAATACTTCTTAATTACGTAGACTCGTCTGGTAAAGAAAGACTGTTATGTGCTGTAATTCTTGAAGTGTGTCATAAGCAGAATCGGACAGGCGCCTTGCGATTCCTTGCCTGGCATGACCTATTTCTTCTTACCCTGCCCAGCAGCAGCGTTGGATTGTAGGCTCAGCGGCAACTTCTTTCCTGTTTGCTGCCCTTGCAGTTCCTGCTTCCTTCCACCTCCACCGCCACCTCTGCCACTTCCCCCCCCTTTTTTACCTCCCCCCCCAGCGGACCCAGGCCCGCCAAAACTTGCCTTTCCTTGTCCCCCTAGACCCCCTACTCTACTACCCCCCGCTGGTGCCTGGTTCAACCCAATAGGTGCTGCTTGTGCGCCCTTGTAAGCCTCTCCCTCTCTTGCCATTCTGCCTGCTGCTGCTGCTGCTGCAGCATCGTTTGCAGCACCACCCACTGGAGCGATGAGTGCTGGACTATGCCCTACCTGAGGCGTTGTAGTGCTCAAGTGGTGGGCTTGAATGGGCATGCCGGAGCTGCGCACGTGAGGAGGTGTGACTGTGGGTGCTACTTCCTGCTGTTGCTGCTGCTGTTGCTGCTGCTGCTGCTGCTGTTGCTGCTGGTGTTGCTGCTGCTGCTGCTGCTGCTGCTGCTGTTGCTGCTGGTGTGCTGGCCTACGTGGAGGCCTTGTTGCTCCAGCAGGAGGTGCCGGGGGTTGCATCCTCAGTGTGGACCTTGCAAGGGCTGACAAGGCACGGCTGCAACCGCTGCTGACGATCATAGGGCTGAAGGTGGGTGGCACAGTTTTGCCTCCAGATCCCTCCTCACTTCTAGCAACGAGTCCTGCTCCTGCTGCATCTGAGTGCACTTCCAGCTGTGCCTGTGCTTGTTGCTCCTCAGTATTCTCTGTCCCCGCTCCCGTGTGCTGGTGGTTTCCCTCAGGCGATGCACCAGGCAGACCTTGTAGCAGGGCTGCAGCTGTCGTCATCTGTTGCACTGTTGGCGGGGTGGAGGCGGTGAGAGGGGGGACCTGTGCAGAGTAGCCGAGGTTTGCTGATTTCAATGGTAGTTGCAAAGGTGTGATGGTGCAAGCGCTTGCTTGTTGGTCAGGCACAGGTCCTGTACTTGTGTGCTATTGTGCTGAGGCAAGGTCAAAATCAAAATTTACTCTCAGACAGAGCCGGCGTGCATTAAGGAAAGACACAAAACCAGCCCTTAAACTAGATGAGTCACACCATAAAAGCAGACACTGGGGGACACTGAGAGACCCAGAAGGTACAACAAAGAGTCAACAAACAGCCAAAAACAGGTCAGAAGAGGCTAATGTGCTGAGGACTTGTACCTTTTGAAGACAAAAAAATGCCTAGGAGTACAAGTACTACCAAATTGTAAGAAAGGACTTTGATTGGTGCCCTGCACCGCCAAATGGATGCAGAGCCGCACAACCATCTCTACTGGAGTCTAAAGTGAGGGAAGGGACTTTGAGTGGGGATCGGGTGGTTGGAATGCAAAGGCCTGCACACCACCAGGTGTTTGCTCAGATATCGTTAGGGGTTGTGTTTGATGTTGTATTTCAAGGCATGCATGATGTATGTTGCGTATCTGACGTCTTGTGAGATTTGCTTTGCTTTTTGTGTGAAAAGCATGTCCCTTGACATGCAGCGTTTGCCTTCTTTGCAATTGTTGCCATCTTTACAATTGCCTCCACGGCTGGCTCACCCAAACATAGGCAATTCCGTGCCAGAAACATTGCGCAACCAGATCGCTCCTTTTCTATGACTGTTTTGGACAACGAAGCCCAAATGAGCTATTTCAACCACATGAATTAGGCTCTTGAGTACCGTACGCAAGCAACATCCAGAACCTTGGATGCGCTCTCTGCACAGTTTACACTCCTTTTCTTCTCTCTTTTTGTCTCAACTTGCCTCCGGAGGAATAAGCTGCTCCCGGCATGCCAAGTGCCTCAGCAGAAAGGCGGGGCTTTCAGAGGAGGGAATGAGCACAAACCACTGCGTCCACATCATTGGCTGAGGCACCCCGGAATCAGCAAGGCTCATGGTGCTTGAAGCCAGCAGTAGCTGCTCACTCCTAGCCAGGATCTGGGAAAGAAGGTAGGTGCAAGAGTGCTCACGATCAAATGTTGAACGTGTGCATAAACACCCTCTCTCTACTGATACACAGTGATTTGTTAAATGTTGAACGTGTGCAGAAACACCCTCTCTCTACTGATACACAGTGATTTGTCAAATGTTAAATGTGTGCAAAAACAGCCTCTCTCTTCTGATACACAGTGATTTGTCAAATGTTGAATGTGTGCAGAAACACCCTCTCTCTACTGATACACAGTGATTTGTCAAATGTTGAATGTGTGCAGAAACACCCTCTCTCTACTGATACACAGTGATTTGTCAAATGTTGAATGTGTGCAGAAACAGCCTCTCTCTACTGATACACAGTGATTTGTCAAATGTTGAATGTGTGCAAAAACACCCTCTCTCTACTGATACACAGTGATTTGTCAAATGTTGAATGTGTGCAGAAACACCCTCTCTCTACTGATACACAGTGATTTGTCAAATGTTGAATGTGTGCAGAAACACCCTCTCTCTACTGACACACAGTGATTTGTCAAATGTTGAATGTGTGCAGAAACACCCTCTCTCTACTGATACACAGTGATTTGTGATGTTGATCACGTTCAATACCTCGCACTTGAATATTTCTTGGGACAGTTCAAGGATTTCATGTTGCCTGCGGCAACAAAAAGACTTGCTTGCAAAAGAGCCTCTGTTTTGCTTAGTCTCCACTACCTTCTAACACACGTGGATGTTTTTTATTTTTAATCATCAAGCGCAGACAATTTGCATGAGGGATAGCAAGCCCACCTTGCACAGCGCCTTCATCAGCTCTGCAGGCCCTCCTCCATCTGGCCCATAATAATCATCCAGCAGCGCGTCCTCATCCACGCATAGCATGTGAGGCCAGCCGTACATCAAAGCGTGATCAACTTCTTGGGCCTGAGTGTCGGCAACATCGATTAAAAATAACATTCTGTGAGCATAATATATAAGATTTAATAGTTAATAATTGATGGGAAGTAACACTCTGTGAGCATAAATAGAAATAACTCTCTGTGAGCATAAATATATAACGGAATCAAGATCAGTAGTATATAAAGGAAACAAGATTGATTAGAAATAACACTGTAAGTCTAAATATATAAAGGAAAACAAGGAATTGCAGCTATACATGCTCCTCACGTGTATAGGAAAATCAGTAGCAAACAGTTACGGCCAACATGCTTGCCAGCGCTGAATGGCATCAGGCCTGCAAAAAGAGGCAAGCAGCAGCCGACTTGCTATGGAAGATGCCTGATCTATCGAGGACATGACAAAAGAGTAGAAAGGTATTTGTAACAATGCTTCCATCTGAATGGCATAAACTTGGTTGTTGATTGTTTGTACTGCAACAATGTCATTCCAACATGAGCCACACATTGGCATTGATCATCTTACTCTGAACCCTGCGACTTTCATCTCAATTGTTTACCTGAACAATACGCTGGACTTGGATGGCCACCTTGCCATCTTCCACGTCAGCCATGTGCTGCTGAACATGCACAGCGGTGTTAGGCTCAAGGTACATGGTCTGATTGCCTATACGAATAGCCTGCTTGTCCGGCTCCAAGTTTCCGCTCAGTCCTGCAAGTGTGGGTGTAGCAGCCGACAATATATAGAGGATTTAGCTTGACATTCGGACTGCCCACTATCAACTAAGCAGCCACCGTTTTTAAAGAGCAATGAGAAAACAGAAGAAACTACTGAGGACTTGCAATCTCTGGATGTTACTTCTCAGTCCATTCTGCTCATAACATCAAAGCAACGCAACCCACCGCTGCCTGAAGTCTGACAATGCATGTGCGGTAGTGCAGGTGGGAGGCGCACGTGTGACTCCTGCAGCATGATCTGAGAGCTGAGCTTGCACTGGACAATTGCGTTTGGGACTCCCCCCGATGCTGGGATGACTAAGGAGAGGCTCTGTGCGGGTTTGGTGCATGCACGATGGGGCAGCAGGGGAAGGTGCAGGGTGTAGCTAACCCTAAGCTGCATCAGCACACGCAACAGCATCCTCTCAACGTCCAGGGCATCTGCAAGGAGGGTGGCCGATTCAACTTTTTCCGTTTGGAGTAAGGAAACTGTATTTGTCAAGGAAACCCGCCTTGCGTCATCTTCCTCAGGAATGGTAACACTTTGCTACGTTTACATATCACTGCCCTAGGTACTAAGCAGTATCAACCAGGTCCTATCAACTGCGTTGCAAGCTCGCTGCGTGGAAAAGTAAAAAAACTACGCAGGTAGCAAAAATCCGTGCCCATATTAATTAAGAGCCACTTGATACCAGATCCACCAAAGAAAACAATTAATAATTCAAGATGGCTTGCCTGACATCGGCTTTTGACGAGGGCTGCGTCATACAAGTGCATATTGTATGCTGCCTATTAAATGCATCCCAACTCCTGCCTTTCGCACTTAAGCGCTTTGTATACAGTATTAAAAGTGCTTTGTATACAGTATAAAAAGTGCTTTGTATACAGTATAAAAAGTCCAAATACTCACCAGCTTTGTGCTCATAGTAAGAGACGTTCTCAAATGGGGACACCTGCAAAATTAGGGGGAGTGATCGTTCACTGAGGTCACGCTTTTGAGGGCGGTCCCTTTTTTTCAAAGCATTCATGCCTAGGGTAAGGACTGTGCTTCTGCTTTCATTGTATACGAGGTATGTAGGGTTGTCCAAAACTGTATACGCACATTGTATATGACCGTATGTACACACACATTGCATATGACCGTATGCACAGACACACACATTGTATATGACCGTATGCACAGTCACACATACATAGTATATGACCATATGTACAGACACACGCATTGTATATGACCGATGCACAGACACACACATTGTATAAGACCGTATGTACAGACACCTTCCTGCTAAAATACCATTTATGCATTTTAAATATGTACGTACCTGTGTATGGATCTGGCCAACCCTAGAAACATGGAGATCTCCCTTACACCATGTATTCACATCAAATATATGGCTCTGGCCAACCCTACACATGAAACATGAAACACACACCAAGACACAATCCTGCTAGACCCAGAGATCACATAGAGCCCATACCTGAGATACAAATCCAGCCAGACCCACTTCATCATGGAGTTCTCTGGGGGTGGTTTGAGAACTCAGGCATTGAAAGGTGATATGGATGCCCAAGCCAGCTGCTTCCTGTGGCGCAATGTGGGTCATTAAAGGAGGAAGGAACCAGGAGGGAGATGACAAAAAATTGGTGAGGCAAGAGCAAGTAACGGGATCTTGCAGAGAGGTCATGAAAAGAAATAGGCATTTAATGAGTGGTAAACTATGGTTTTACACCTTGATTTGTGGGTAACAACAGCACTTTTGATAAAAGTTTCTTACCAAAACTATCCTTTTAAACAGATCAGTAAAGTGAAGATTTGGGGGTTGTCTACGATGATGGCTGCAGCAAGGAGTACTATGGTACCAAATATGGCCTTTCAGTATGTGTGTAGTGACATTCACTTTCTGTGCAAAGTTTCTGGTATTTTTCCGAACTAATAAGTTTAGCAGGATTCGTGCCAGCTTTAAATATAGCAAGATTTGATCAATTGCTTTACAGCTTTGTTGCCCCCCCCCCTCCCC
>Ga0307942_1001972_pt1 | contig 16599 bp, 16 predicted proteins | sample OrgLakmetagen175_FD_201846 | JGI IMG/M metagenome (GOLD analysis project Ga0307942, IMG submission 201846) | Saline water microbial communities from Organic Lake, Antarctica - #175 | ecosystem: Environmental > Aquatic > Non-marine Saline and Alkaline > Saline | place: Antarctica: Organic Lake... | reverse complement strand
CTTTTGAAAGGTAACTATTTTTCAGTATGCGTCTACTTTGGTGAACCAACGTCTACACTTTGATGTGTTTTTGCCTACTTCTTCTCGTGTCTTTAAGGTTAGCATTTTCCAGTTGCGTCACAGCCCTCTTTTTACTTGGTTTGTTTTGAGGTTTACCTCGTTCTCATAGGTTGAGCAGCCATTCCAGGTTGAATGCCTTTGTAATCCAAACTAAACTTTGACATTCCACTCTTGCTCACCTCCTTCTCTCATCCTCCTCTCAAGCAGCTTAGTAGGGAGCTGCAAGATGTTATTCTGGCTGCAGGAAATCGAAAGAGTGATTTTTTGAGCGGTCAAACAAAGTCGCGCCACGGACAGACAGGTTCGATCCCATGCCACCCAATTTCAGAGTCCTGTAGTTGAGATTTGGTCTAGCTTGAATGGCATTTTGCACAGGTTTTAGTGCAGCTTAATGTTTGGTACGTTATATTTAGCCCAGACTCCCCCCCTCCCCCCTCCCCAGGGTAAGATTTAAAACAAGCACGCATTATCTCATTCATTCAGCCTTTTACTGGACCCTGGGCTTCGAGGAAGGATGATTGCACAAAATGATATGCCAGCTAGCTTAGAAATTTGACAGCTGGATGCACGATTGCATAGAAGCAGGCAAAGCGGAAAGAGGAATGTACAAAAAAAAGTTGTTGTCAAAGCGAGAATACACAAATAATGTCATAAACGTCTATCGACATGTAGCACAGGTAAGAATATTATTCAGTATTTATTTACAATACTTCTTTGAGCTTACAAGTTAGAAGAGGTCCATCATGAAACATACAATCTGTCTACATGCGGCGCCTACGGACTAAACGGGGTGGCGGCTCGGAGTTAGAGGTGATCTGCGTACTCGCGTGCGAAGGCTCAGGCCCTGACTCTTGCACTGGTGGCATGTCGTCCTGCTCCCCAACTTCCTCGTCCTCGTCCTCCCCTTCACCTTCAGATCCCTCGTCACCGCCACCACTTGTCGCCTCCTGCCTCCCAGCAGCTACCACATACTGCTCATACTCCTCAAACTGCTCTTCATACTGCACCCCTGACCAATCCTTCACTGCTGGGCCTTGCCCTTTTTGCTGCTGCTGCTGCTGTTGCATTGTGATGCGCTGCACCTGTGACTGGCGAATGCGAGGCAGCTGTGCATCCTCCGAGAGGGGTGCAGAGCCTGTGTGTGTAGAAGCATAAGGGTTATAGGATGGAAAGGAATCCTAAGAAATACGCAGGTAGTAGAGACCACGTCCCACACTAATTGAGGAGGAGAGCCACTTTGATACCAGGTACTGTGAAATTCTCAACCCCAGATAGCGAACCAGCAGGGATGACTGTAAGTTAACGGGCCGGTGTAGCCTGGGATGTTTAACAAGGTTGGCTTGAGAAGAGGCAGGTTGGAAGGTGTCTTAAAGAAACAGCAAATTTTTTATTCAAAAGCAGTTCTAATAAGTACAATCAATCAGATTGGGGAAAAGAAACCATCAATCTCCCTAACCGCTTTCCGCAAACGATTACTTTTAACATCACTTTCAGAGGTCAAGTTACCGTTGTATGCGTTACCATCAATATTAAAGCACCTAAGCTGAAAACTACAAGGCTTTGGATGCAGGAGGTATCTGTGTTTTTCTACCTGCTAGTTATGTCCAGTGAATACCAGCGACAGAGCAAAACAAGAAATGTTAATGAATGTCACACACATACAAGCGTTGCGTCCTTTCACAAGAGAGCTAAGGGATGGCACAGGGTGGGTCACCTGGACCCAGGAAACGTGGAACAATTGTGCCAAACCACGGATTGATGTCTAACTCGAAATACACTATGCTAAAAGCGTGACATCCAGACTTACCATCCGCAAGAGTGCCCTCCTGCTGGGTCTCTTCCAAAGCACGGGCAGGAGCAGGAGCGTCAACAACCTGCCTGCCTCCAGCGCCCTCCCTTTGACTAAACCTTGCTGCTTGAGGTTGCTCCTGCTGCTGTGCCAGCCCTTGCTCACTCTCTTCCTGCTGCTCCTGCTGCTGGTCGCCAGGCGCTGTGTGCTCATCTGGTGAAGGGGGAGAGGGAGGGGGGGAGGCTGCCATGCGCGCCCTGGCACCTTTCAGGGCTCCCCTTCCACGGCCCTTGCCTGCCTGGGCTTTGAGGGCCCGGTCCTGCTCAGATCATGGGCACAATTGTACACCAGTCAAGGACCGCTCATCTCATACGTCAAAGGATTCCCCCCCCGCATTGGTGTGTGGAAGCGTGTGTACTAGGATGCATCAGGTCAAATGCGACACCTCAGCGTTCTGTTCTGCTGTGTAGCTGATCCCTGAGGATACAAAAATCAAGGGACCCTGTCGTCATACTTGCTCCAATCAATGCTCTGTTGCAACTGCAGGAATGTGATGATTTTGCAACAGGACTCCTCTATGCCACGCTTACATCTCCATGCACACCACTCGCACCTGCAGCAGCTCCAAGAAGTGGTTGTATTGCATCCACTGCGCGTCTGTGGCCCCCTCTTCCTCCTCTTGGTCCATTCCTCTGTTACTAGGTACCCCAGGCGTCGCAGCCACCGCATCTGCTAACCTCTCCACTTCACCCACCAGCTGTGCAGCATCTTGGGGAGACAGCTGCAAGCGATGATCGATGTGCCACGCTTTATAGAAAAAAAAGACAAGGCTGAGGAGGATGCAAGTGTCACAACTTTTTTAATTCAAGTATTGATCCATTCAAAAAATTACACATTTAAAATCCTGGCGTTAAGAGCTATCCATGGGTTGATTCTGGGGGAGAGGGGACATTTCAACAAACGCTAAAATGCCGTAAGCAAGCTATTAAAAGTCCGTCGAGCTTATGCCCGATTTTTGAGGTCCAGAACTGTTGTCGAAAATGCAGGAAAGAGCCTTAGATGGCCGTCAAACACTCTCATTTTTTTGTGTGCTGATTAATCATAATATAATCATAATATAATGTAATACCGAGGACAATTCAAGCATGTTTTGGACTAGTATGACCAAAAAAACCAGCAAAATCCTTTATTTCCAGCTAAGTCTCAGCACCAATTAGGTGGTCAATACAAGCGTGCACATATCAGATTTTGCCAAATTTCTCTACTGTAATGTGTTTTCCAAATAATGTAAGTATACAGATGAACGCCCACTGTCAACAGGAGCAGAATGACATCCTATTTACTAGTGTGGGGAGTTAGGAAGGGGGGGAGTTTGGGGTCAGAGGCCCCAAAATCGAACACGTCTGTAAGGGATAATTTTTAGTACCCTCCTGCATGGCACGTACAATAACACCTGAATAGCTCGACTAAACTTGCAATGATAAGAACGAGAACCTACACCTTATGTAAGTGACCTCATTTGACTTGACATATCCGATGACTGGCAGAAAGATTCAAAATCCAAAACGTACATAACATTCATATCAGGTCCCTCCTCTTCACCTGCCACACGTGACCTCACTCACCAACTAATTGAATAACCTGCAGGCTCCAGAGCTCCAGAGCGCGTACCTTGGGAACAAAGGGCTCCAAGCCCCAAGCCAAAAAGTACAAGCGTGGCATTGCCAGCGTCAGATCCTCACTGTCAGCAGCTAGCGCGTACTGCGCCCCACCCCGCACCAGGTTCACCAGCTCATCCCGGCTGAGACCAACACCTGACGCGTTTGGGGCAACAGAGGCAAATGACTATGCCGTACACATGCTCTAAAATATATATGTGCAGATACCAAATTGAGTCCGAGGAGATTTGGGTGAGTTTGAGATGGCACATTTCTAGAGTTGGCCAGAACCATATACATACGGTTTTCTGGCAGGGAAATCACCAAATATATGGTCATATACGGTGTATATATACAAGTTTCTGGCCAACCCTACACACTTCAGAGCAGCAGGCAGACAAGAGCAGCCCTTGCAGTTCCCATCAACACTACGACCTGCCCCTGTGTCCATTCTGGATTCCAAGTTCTATGACTGGTGCAACAAAAGAGGAGGTACAATGCTACCTAGCAGCTATTTACAACGCTTTTACGACATTGGCAAAGGAGGGGCGAGGAGATTGGCGCCCTTCAAGTATGTACAGAACTGACCTACCTGCATACATGGATGCGAGAGCGCTGGCAGTCTCATTGAAAGAGCTCAGTGCGTCAGACAAGCGTTCTAGGTCCACAACGTGCCCCTCCTCCTCCCCTTGCATCTCCTCCTCTGGTCGCTCCTCCAGGACACGCAGCACAGCCTCAAAGGCCATCTGCACAGCAAACGGGCATTGTCAAAGCACAGGGATAACAGGAGAGAAAAGGGCCGTTGAAGCAGGAGCTTGACCAAGCGTATCAGTATGAAGTTTAAAATACATTGATGCAAAACAGGGACAGTTAGAGTCCCCAGGGTAGGGCACAAGAGCAAGAGGGCTGCGTTACAGAATGACACACCCGTGAATGTTAGCATGGAAGCGGATGTTTGCATGAAAGCTTAAAGATGTAGTGCCCCATACTTATTTCTTGACTGCACATAATGTGCTATACATGGGACACCCAAGCTTATGCTCCAATGACCATGTATGTGTCTGCTTCGTACTTCAAAAATCCATCTTACCTCCCCATTTCCCTCCATACCACTTCTGCAATGCATCTGTAGCACCAGCTGACCCAAATGACAGGAAGACTACTGAAACCAATTGTTGAAACCCCTCAAGACCTGAATACAGCTAGCTAGGCTGCCGCCAGCTTGACGTCTGTGGCTAGTGCCACGGAAAGGGCCGAGACTTCTAACTTTATAACATGGCTTAGTCAGGAAATCCCGGCAAGTGTTTACATTGGGTCATCCGCACCTTCAGGGCCTCCACATTGAGACCCGCCATGCTCAGGCCTCGGCTGCTTACTGCCCCTTGCAGCTTCTGGCGCCGGAGCTCCACAGCAATGTCACGCACCATCTCTTCAACCTCGGGCCCATAAAATGTGAACTACACACGTACGATTAACATGTGCACGGCATCGTTGAGATGGTGCGGACTTGTGCTTGTATGCAAGCAAGCACAGGAAAAACATGCATGTGGCAGTTACAATCTAGGGGCAGGGTCGTCGAGGACAAATCTAAAAGCATGTACTGAAAGCAAATGTAACAAGGTTCTGTGTCCATCTCTTGGACTCCATGGTGAGACCGCCGCTATGGCGTGGTAGCGCACACTGCCGAGTTGTTTAAGCGCTGACAGGTCCGTGTCGGCTGTAGTGGATCAGTCAATTATGTCCACGAGTACGTTGCCTACCTTGGACATGAGGCGCACGGCCAAGAAGTCCTTTTGCTCAGGCACCAGAGAAGGAGACAGCAAAAGCCGAGCGATGCCTCCAACCTGAGCAAGGAATACCAGGCATCGCCTGAGTTAATGTGTAGTGCTGTTTACATACCAGTTGTTTTGTAGTGCTGTTTACATACCAGACACTACCCGAGTTGTATCCTTGACTATTGGTTGTTTTGTATTTAGGTAGTCGTCTTTACATGTACACTTGCATCTGTGTGAGTGGCGTATATGCGGCCTCGTGCCATTCACATGCAGTGGTTGTCAACAGTTATTTGTAACCTCTCACGCTCTTGTGTATGCCAGGACAAAGCAGCAGTAATAAACAATTGTGTGTGGTGTCCAAAGCTCGGCATATGCCGCACGGCACGTCGTGCTGAGGAGGAGGATATTAGTATTGGACGCTTACCGCCAAAAGTCGCCTCTGCAACGCCCTGATCTTCAAGTCCATCAGCAGGCCATCTTCATGCTCCCTAGGGCCTTGATCTGCACGGCAGGCCAGTCATGCTCCTCACATGTTTCAGTCTAGCACAGTACACTTCACACAAGAATGTGTGTTGCGGACGTGCTTTATGTTGCCTCGACTTCAATTTCTGTGCTCCCGTCCAGTTCATTCGTCCAGGCAATGCCCCTCTCACACATTTCGCACTTCTAAGCGCGAGCATTGAAGCCCACCTTTCGCTGGTAATGCTGCATTTCCCCCCCTCACAAACGTACATTCCTCCACCCCTTGCATCCCAACAGAATCCCTGCGGCTTTCCCCCCCCTCCCTTCCATCTCTACAACCCCTACAGTCTTGCCTTCCTTCTCCTGTCTCCTCAAGCCCCTCGCACCTTGGCTGATGGTAGGCTCCACACTCAAGAGAACATCCTGAGGCAACCTCAGCGTGACGTCACAGCCCAGCCAGCAGCATTCCAGGTATGCAGCATCCACGGACACCCTGCAGCCTTGCATAGGGGTGCCCTACACACAACACACTCAAACAAACAGGCTAAATAATGAGAAATATGTCAGTTTCTGCATTATAGCGCCTGCTTAGGCTCTTCCAGCATAGGTATGTAAAACGTAAGCCATGTGTGCTTTACATGCACCACCTTTTTAAACACACAGTTGCTCGAATCAGGAAACGCAGGCACATGGGCAGACAGCGGACTACAAACAAAATATTGCTGCTACTACTCCCTGACATATTGAAAGCCCCCAATTAATTGATAAACTATAAAAATCCCGAAAAATCCTGTCGAGAAGGCTAGTGCTGCTTGTTATCTCTGATCAAGGTGTAGCTCTGATATTCGCCCAAGCTAATTGGTACTTTTTAATAGCAACTCCTTCCTTTACACCCCCTTCTCCTCTTCCCTTGCTGTTTCAGTCCGTGCCTCACCTCATCATGGCTATGTCCTGAACACTCTCACTTAGGACGATGCCCGGTAATTAATAATCTGCCTTCTAGACTTTGCAGGATTCCCTCCTCACCTTCCAAGTGTCATGGCCAAACAGTAGCAGTAAGTCAGTCATGGCGCGATTCACAACAACTTGAATGACAGGAGCACCCTGGAAGAGCACAAGGTAAAACATTCTGCATTTGTACGCAGTAAAGACTTCGTTGCTCACCTCTTTTACACCGCACAAACAAACGCATACACAGGAAAGCTATCCCAGCACCTTCCAACACAGTGCTGAAAAGAAAACACCACCCTCCCAAATACACCCACCTGGGCTGCGTTAAATAGATTCACCAGCTTCTGCGCAAGTGTGTTGGCTAGAGAGGACACCTGCTCCACACTCATACCACCCCCTGAGCCGCTACCTCCTTCGCCCTCTCCCTCTCCCTGCTGCCCTGCCTCCTGCCCTTCCCCTTCTCCGTCTTTCTCCTCCTCCTCCTCCGCTGCCACTTCACCCCCCTTCTTGCCCCCCTTAGCCTTCTTTGCACCCCCCTTCCTGCCCTTGCTGGGTGGTGCTGGGCGCTTGGTCCCTTTGCTGGGGCCCTCATCATTGTTGTCGTTGTTGGCGTTGCCGTTGTTGTTGGTGGTGGCTGTGGTGGGATTGGCAGGATCACCTCCAGGAGGGGCGTCAGAGAGAGAGGAGGCATGCTTCAACTGCATGCGCGCATGACGTAGCTTGAGCATTCGACTTTTAATCTTGAGCTCACTCACAGACACGCACATACATACACACATGATACATACGCACCACTCATAGTCACACACAAACAAGCCATACACAAAAATACACCACAACACACGCACACACACCTGCGCCAGCCCTGCCAAAATGGTGGCGTGCGAGGCATGCACAATCTGGCCTGTCACCTCAACCCCCAGACTTCCGCCAACGGAGCTACACCGATCCAGAAGCTGTACAAGCATGCCCCACACGTTGAGGGTTTGGCTGGACACTGTCCAGGCACCCCTGTGTGTGTTTGAAACGCAAATGCGAGAGAAGGATCAGTATAAGATTTTGAATGACAGGTAACATTTGTGCAAGGATCACTTCTACCCAGAAAGGAACACGATTTGCGATCACAAGGAAGAAATCATGCTAAGCTGCTGAATAGCAGGTATGTTTGTGCAATGTTATGATAGTAATTTATAATGCCAATCTCAACTTTAAAAAGTATGTACAATTTGCAGCTCCAGCAGCGCCCTATCGCCAGCTTTTGCATGAGCTAGCATGGTTTTATGCAGCACGCAAGGCATGCTGCATGCAAAAGCCTCACCTAGCAAGCAAGGCCTGCACGCGTATCAAGGAGGCCTTCAAGCGCCACAGCACCGCTGCTCCATCAGGAGCATCGTCACTACCTGCACACACACACACACAAGGGATAAACTGCCTGGAGCTACATGTGCTTGAGGAACAAGGGATGCGCTATTTTCGGGAATTCGAAAGACCCAGACCAGGTAATTTGAGCGGAGCAACAGGAGCATTCATACTGAGACCTAGACCGCAGAACTGCCAACAAAAAATAATGTAAAACCTCTTTACGAGCGTAGCAACTAAACAAGAATTATCAGGCTTAAGCTGTGACACATGACAGCTACGCGGTAGTTGCACACACATAACTACCGTATACCTGTGCGTTTAGAGCAGGTCTCTGCATATGCCGTTTTGGCGTTCATGGCGCTCCCCAGCCATTCTCTTCACTCAACACGGCAAGAGCGTAACAAGTGCCTCACACCTTCCCACGCACACCCTACCACTCCCCACCCACCTGCACCGTTAATCTCTTCCACCTCTGCCTGCACTACCTGCTGCACACCTAGTATACTTGTTGATGCCTACTGACTCACACGAACTCCCACCTGCGCTCTCCAGCTCCTCCACCTCCGCCTGCAGCTCCTGCTCAGGAAGCTGCAGCACTGCACGGGCGGCAGAGGTGACGCCCTGCAGCGCCTTGTTCACTGCAGAGGACAGAGCCAAGCGGGCGATGGGCTGCAGCGCTCCGGGGCCGCTCCTGGAGCAGAAGACGAGCGTGTCCACCGCCTGGGTTGCGACCTTGAAGTCTGTGTGGCGGAAGATCTGTGCGTGCACAAAAACCAGCAGCACATTGGGGGGAAGTGAGCGGCGCATGTGATGGGGGTTTGGTGGCCTGAAAAGCATGCAGTGATTCCCAGAGTCCTGATCAAGTGTCTAAATACCTCCTTGGGTATGTGCTTGGCTGCATATACATACAAAAACACATAAACAAACACACACAGAAACAGGAAAAAACTATACACACACATAAAATCCAAGTACAGACCCACCTGGTCTGCCACAAGACCCAGCATGTCCCCATACGCGCGCTCCTCGTTGCGAAGTGCAAACAGCTCAAGGCGTAGCAGACGCACAGCCTGACATAGATAAGCCACCTGTGCACAAGAAATAAGTATGGCACAAGAGGTTAATGAAGCACAGGGAGCACAAATGGCACAGCCAATCTTAAGCCGGGTTGAACGCCAGTACACGCGCGGCAAAGGAGCAGAGAATCTGTATGCCGTTAATAATTACAATCACTAGATTTTCAGTGACAAGGAATAAATTTCAGTTTAGGTGGAGCAGGAATTTGTCATATTAAGCCAACATGTAACAGACTAGAGATTTAATCTACAAAAGAGAAGGACCCACCACTGTTGACTGCGTCTGGTGCTTGCGAATAAGTTTTGGCAAGGAGCCAATCAAGGAAAGGCTGGTATCCTGCATGCGTAGGAAGCATGGCAGGGACGTGATGGGGGAATGTTTGATGGGTTGGATTTTTGTGTGCATAATAGCTAGGATCCTCCACCATGTTGGCAAAGGTGTCAGGCCGGCTGCCTTGGCGCGAGACCTGCCTACCTCAATGCCATATACCTATATACAAGGATCCTGATCGGTAGTCCAAATAGGCAAGCCTGGTGGACAGAGATGACGGGTGCTTTGGCACGATACCTGCCTGCCTGAACGCAATATACCACGAATGTTGATGCAATGTCCAAGAAAGCAAGACTAACCTGATGGGCAGAAATGTTAGGTGCTGCTGCTTTGGCACGAGGTCCACCTGCCTTGCCTCCTGTTCCGCTGCTGGTGCCCTGCTGCGCTCGATGCAGGGAGGCTGCCAACAGCATGGCAGCGTGTCCAGTGTGGATGGGATTTGCAGCAATCGCCTCGTCACCCAGTACCTCTGCCAGAGCGCTGCCGTCTTGTACGGCAGGGAACCTGAGAGGTACCGTAATTGCATGCTTGACTCACTATCAGAACCTTGAAAGGGTGCACTTAGAACCAGAACAATCATGACCCATGGATGCACAGCAGCAGTCCTGATGCCTGTTGTCTTCAAATGGCAACGGGCCTGGTGCTCATTGTGTGTGCATGGCTGAGCGATCACAGGCAAGAGAAAACCAAGAGGGTTACAAATGGGATCAGAGTACGCAAAAAAGGCAAAGGAACAAAGGACGAGGAGAGCAAACAGGCGGCGCGCGCGTCATGATTGAGTTGCACTAGTCTGTGCCAAAGCAGCTGGATTGAATGACCTACTTGTCGTACAACGAGTCCACTAAGAGGGAGACAGCATGTATGCCCAGGGTAGCAGGCGGGGTGCCTTCCAAAGAGGAACCTCCTGCACAAGGGAAGGGGTTACGGTTAGGTGATTAATATGGATGGACTTGGGTGAAAAATATCACCCCTAGCGCAAGCACACACGCACACACAAACACGCTTGATCACACGCGTGCTAATGAAAACATGCATGCAAAGTAAGCACACTTCATTCTTCGTACACTATCATGCAACAGCACAAAGCTTGCTCTGGACATCGCGACGAGGCACCCAGACTGAGATAAGACTTGGCACCCAGACTGAGAGAAGACCAGCAGCTTTTCAGTCAGTAGGTATCACCTTAAAAGTTTCCATGCCTGTAAGATACTCTAGACAAGGGTCCACTATGCATTTATATAGTCCCACCCTTCCACACGACATCGTAGGTCTCAGGTCTAATTTTTTGCAAGATTAAATGCAAAATTCAACCCCCCTCTCAACACATTGTTTGAGGTATCACGTGAAGTGTGACTTCGTGGCAAATACGGCCAGGGGCACCTACCTTTCTGCATCCAGGCCATCACGTCCAGCAGCACAATCACGTCGAGTGCATGCACAGCTCGTTGCTGCCCAGTGGCCTTGGCCCCCTTTTTGGCTGCCTTTCCCCCTGCCTTTCCCCCTGCCAAAGATGCGTCGTCCTAAGTAATACAGGAAAACAAGAGGCAATGTGAGTTGAGAGGTGTAGGGCAACTTGAGCTCCATTTCACACACTGGGTCATCTGGGTTAGTTGCAAGATAAGTAGGTAGTGTCAGTGCAGGGTAAGCTTAGGTGCCCAGCAACAGCGTACTCTGCCATACGCCCACCTTTGCTTTTCCATCTGACTCTGCCCGGAGCATCTTGGCAGCTAGCACCGCAGATGCCTCTCGAATGAAAGGAGAATGGTCCGCCAGGAGGCCAAACACCTCACGCATCTATCAAGCAGTCAGGGGAAAGACCGTTAGCGGAAAAGGAGCTTTGTAAAATTAAATTGAAAGTAACATATGGCAGGCAACGTACCTTATGTATTTGACATGATAGGGGTAAAGACGTAAACCAAACATGTAGATTTATTGGTTTAAAAACATACGCAATAAATTGAAGCAGGCTCACAGCTATGCAGTCGAAACAATGGCATTAGCACAGCCTGTGAACTTTACAGGCAACAAGAAAGGAGCCTGTCTGCCGCGCTGAGCCAAACAGCTTAGGCCTCAAGAAGCTACGAAAAGGAGGAGAGGGGGAACGCTACCGTACTGCCCTCCATAGGGTAGCGACGGAGGCCCTTAATCTTAATAAGGCACGTAAACATACTATCATGACATGTTTTTATGTAATATTGTTCTCACCTGCAGGTGCTCTATTTCTTGCAGCTGGACCAGTGTGGCCAGGAGGTCCATCTGTGGCAACCGTGAAGCAGCGGTGAAGGACAGAGTTTAAAACACCCAGTGCCAAATTGGCTTGTTTCTTATTCAGCGAGTGCAAAAAGTACCACCTTCTGCCATATGGCAAAGATGGGGACGGCTGGGAACCTAATGGGGGTCCTGAGGAGCTTACCAAACCTTTTTTTGTCATGGCATGACGCACACGCTGAGGGACAGCAAGGTTGCCATGGACGTACAATGCACAAGCACTCATTCGTCGCAAAACATCTACGCAAGCATCCGACGCTCCGAGGTTAAAGATAAGGGTGGATCTGCTATAATGCACGTCTAGGTAGGCCTTCCTGTCACAAAGGAACATGTCAAAGCAGCATCAGAGTATCTGCCTACTCAAAACTTTCAAAGGATCGCAATTGTGAATGCTAATATGTATGCTAAGCTGCCTGCCCAGAGGCACGCACCCCTGCGGCAGCTACGGCTTCAGAGACGTCGTACGGTAGCTCAAGCATGCGGGGAACGAACCGACCCTGTTGGCAAATGCAAGAACAAAGGACGACGTCAAGTAAACTTTGCTCAGCAATCAAGTGGCTTAATCATACGACAGATCACACACAAAATGCAGTGTATAGCATGTTCTGTACGGCTACGTTGTTTCCAGCTATTGCCAGAGCCCATACAAAGCTTACATCCCTCATTCTTGTTGGACACTTCACAGACTTCAGGAGCCAACGAACGACAGTAAACAATCGCAAACCTTGAATTCTCGCATGCCAGTGACGTTTGCAGGGTCCATGTACAACTCCTTGAGGGCAGAGACTGCAGCCAAGCGAACCGCAGCATCCTGCAGTCCATCCAACAAGATCGAGTAAGGTTTTGTAAGGACATATCAACAAGGCAGGCCAAGCACAGACAGCAAGGCAGACCAAGCAATCATTCGTAAGGACACATTCAACAAGGCCAAGTAAGCTTTTGTAAGACACTGACATGAGAGTTATCCGACGAGGCTTTAACAAAGGCTCTGCCCAAGTGCATGGTTCCTCTTACCCTGTCACTGAGCGCCCAGCCCAGGTACTTCAGGTAGACATCAGACAAAAACGTGGCAGGCCCAATCTTGATCCATTGCCCAAAGGAGGAAATGACAAGGGCCCTGATGGGAGGAGAGACATCCCTGCACAGGCAGGCAAGCGCAAGATCTATATAAAATACGCACACTGAGGCAGGACTCCAAAGCAGTGCTCACACTAGCCTGACCCCATTTAACAAGGATGTAGCAGGTAATAAATGTGGGCAAGAAAAACAGGGAAAAACAGAGCAATCACTTTAAAACAGAGACAAAGCACAATGTCGTCACACAGTCGGTAAAAGCAACGATATAACCTAACAGGGGGCCCTCCAATTATTTTGGAACCATATTTTTGTGCACAGGGCACAAAGCACAAGGCGTGTTTTCAACACGGCTTCCAATGCAAGCTTTGCAAACAGGGTTGCCCGCGAAAACAGACAGTTGCTGTCTTCACATTAGACCCAGCGGCATTGCCGGTCTAGAGAGTTCTGAAAATTAGGCGCGCAGAAAAGTTATTCTCACCTGAACCTTACAGCAAAGACAGACTTGATGAGGCCATCCACCCAAACGTTGATTGAGTCATCCTATGTATGTCGTGGCAACGTGGGTTAAGTTTGGCATTCGACTAGAAGCCTGATTGCCTGGCATTGGCATCCTGTGCAGCATGATATTTTAATGATGAGCAAGAGGACATATGGAAACTGATACGGCAGGCCTCGAAGGATACAGTCTTTTTCGTTAATCGAATTTCCTATTGCTGAAGAAGTTGGACCTCTCACAATTTCCAGGGCCGATAACCAAAAGAGCAGCTGTTCCTACACAAGGGGGAGCCTCCACACACCTGGCGGTGATAGCTGTCCACTTGGCGTTGCACGGATGCCAGGGTGGCTTTATTCGCCCTGGACCCCTTTTTCTGCTCTGCATCTCGCTGCTGGATGACCTGAGGAGGTACAGCATATGTCGTTGTGGACATACACCACTGTGCTCTCCTTTTGTTAAGTGCGCTGGCATCAATGGAGAGTGAGTGGGGCTGTGTCTCTCGCTCTGTGCATGCATGTTGTTATATAACAAATTAAAATTCCTTAGCTTTATGCTGTTACCAGACCCGATTTAATACACCATGCACCCCTGCCACCTCGCTGACCTGAGCGAGAGCATCCAGCAGCTGCTTGCGCACGTCAACCATACTGCTCACAAGCTGTGCAGCGCACAGCGTGGCTGCCACACGAAACGATCGCACCAGCTGCCTGCAAAGCAAACGGTGGCACGTTGCACTTTGGTGAGAAGAATGAGAACCACACAGCATGTAGGAAACCTGTACAAGGCGGAACATGTTTCCCAGTAAGGACCTTCACGGCAAGAACAAAAGACAAAATTTTGTAACATGCGTTTCTAAGTGAGTGCATTGATATACCCCTGACTTCTCGACTGCTCTTTAAGCAAGCACGCTGATCGACTGACTGACGCAGTTTAACGCACAGCCAAGGTAACTCACAGGCTGAGTGCAACTGCTAGGTCCTTGAGCTTCTCCAGAGCAAAGTCCTCTGTGTTCCCCGTCGTCGGAGAGACCAGCAGCTGCGCCTCATGCAGCTCCTCCACCAAAGCAAGCCTGCCACAGCAGCAGAGCCAGGAGCAGGCAATAGTTGCTGTCATGGGTTGCACAAATCGCAGTAAGACAAGGAACAGAGGGAATACGACGTGAATTCCCCACATGCACAAAGTATGTCCAATGACCAGACATAGCAACGGCGTTTTTCTCATGTATATATATATATATAATATTGTCCAGGTACAACATCATATAACCAGCACTCACCAGAATGCAGGGAATCCAGTCTTCATTCCTTTGGAGGTCTGCTTGTTTATAAAGGGCTCAAACCCGCCGTCCTGTCATGTCAGCAAAGCACAGGATTCTGGCTGAGCGATGGACAGGTGATGATGGGTATTTCAGCAACCACTCATTCTTCACGTCTTAAGAGAAAGCTGCTAGCACTGCTGTGCGCAAGCCAGGCTTGACAGACCAGCTCACAAATACAACCAACCTTCTTGTTTGTTAACAGCTGCAAATTTATGTACTTGCATCATCCCTTTTGTCGTTTGTATCCGCTATTAGAAAAAAGAGGGGGAGCAGTGACAGTCTTCTCTTACTCAAGACTCTCACACAAAAGCTTCAAGGAGCGCACCTCCATGACCATTCCATTCAGCCTGTGGGCCAGCTCATCAGCATCCCCCTCCTCCACCTCTGTCACGCTGACAGTATGCGAGACACCCGCTGCCTGTGTGTGCAAAGGTTAGAGCAACACATAAAATAAGCAGGACAACAAGCTGGTGTAGCAGAGGCGTGTAGAGCGAAATACTCGGTTTTGGATGCACTCCTTTGTTCCTCACACTTGTAAAATCTATTTCAGAAAGCAAGCTCCAAATACAGTACAGCACTTACGCTGCCTTTGATTGAAGGACTGATGGAAGTAACACAGAGCAGGCAGGCAGACGTGCACAATTATGCAAGCTGGAAAGCAAAGAGTCCAAAAAGAAAGCAACCCACCTGCACCAGCAAAGTCAGTAGCTCTGCTGTGGTCCCCAGCTGATCATCAGGGTAGCGTGCAACCCATGCCTGCATACCAAATGAAAGGCCAGTTGTTACGGCAGGGAAAGCCCGTAGAAGACGTCTCATAGACTACAAGTCATACTACACAGCAATCAAACAACAGCATATTACGATGTCCATCACCTTGGCAGCGTTGCCAGCTTCCTCAGGGTGCTTGGCAATCAGCTCTGCAAGGAAGCACGAACAATGGGTGGAGGTGCTGCTTGTGCATTCAGATGCAGGAAGCGCCTGCTCGGCATTGCTGGACTCAATGCAATTTGAACCAAGTGAGACTAGTGTGGACTGTGGTTGTGCGATGCAGCAAGGGGTAAGTACTCAGGAGTGTCTAATGACGAAGGAAGGCACAAACCTAATAAAGACAATTCTTTACTGAGCGGAGGTTGGGGCTTCTTTCGTCGAGGGGCAGCTGGCATGGCAGCCCCAGGGATGAGCGGAGCCAAGGCTTCAGGCGTGACAGGAGCTTTGGGTTCCTGTGATTAGATGTGTGTGTGTGTTTGTGTGTGTGTGTGTTTGTGTGTGTGAGTATGTGTGTGTGTGTGCGCGCGTGCATGCGTGCGTGCGTGTGTGCATATGTGTGTGCGCGTGCTTGCACGCGTGCATGCTTGCGTGCGTGCGTGCGTGCGTGCATGTATGTGTGTGTATATGTCTGTGTGTGTGTGTGCGCGCGTGCGTGTGTGCGTGCGTGCGTGCGTGTGTGGGTGTGCACGCGTGCGTGTGTGCGTGCGTGCGTGTGTGTGTGCGTGTGTGTGTGTGTGTGCGAGTGTGCGTGTGTGTATGTGTGTGCGTGTGCATGTGTGTGTGCATGCGTGTGTGCGTGTCTGTGTGTGTGTATGTGTGTGTGCGTGCGTGCGTGCGTACGTGCGTGTTTGTGCGTGCGTGGGTGCGTGCGTGCGTGCGTGCGTGTGTGTGTGTGTGTGTGTGTGTGTGCGGGTGGGTGGGAGTGTGTGGGTGTGGGTGTGGGTGTGTGTGTGAGTTTGTGTGTTTGTTTGTGTGTGTGTGTGTGTGTGTGTGTGTGTGTGTGTGTGTGTGCGTGTGTGTGTGTGTGCGAGTGTGCGTGTGTGCATGCGTGTGCGTATGCGTGTGTGTGCGTGCGTGTGTGCGTGCCTGCGTGTATATGTGTGTGTGTGCGTGCGTGCGTACGTGCGCGTTTGTAAGTGCGTGCGTGCGTGCGCGTGTGTGTATGTGTGTGTGTGTGTGTGTGTGTGTGTGTGTGTGTGTGGAGGGGG
>Ga0307942_1001970_pt1 | contig 16601 bp, 13 predicted proteins | sample OrgLakmetagen175_FD_201846 | JGI IMG/M metagenome (GOLD analysis project Ga0307942, IMG submission 201846) | Saline water microbial communities from Organic Lake, Antarctica - #175 | ecosystem: Environmental > Aquatic > Non-marine Saline and Alkaline > Saline | place: Antarctica: Organic Lake... | reverse complement strand
CCTAGTCCGAATTCCGTTAAAAGCAACAGCTAATATCAGGCACGATAACGCACTGACGCTAGATTGGTCTGCTGTTCTTCCCGCAGAGAAATGTGATTATTTATTGGGGAACCCTCCGTTTCTGGGGAAAAAAGAACAGTCCCAGCAACAGAAAATCGACTTTTCACACGCTATGGTCGGAATTCCCAAAAAAGGAATCTTGGACTTTGTGTCTGCTTGGTATGTCAAAGCCGTCCGATACGTTGGGGACAACGCAACTGCTTGCGCGCTTGTTTCAACAAATTCGGTTACTCAGGGCGAGCAGGTGGGTGCGTTGTGGAACTGGATGCTGGGACAGGGTGTTGTCATAACGTTCGCACATCGAACCTTTCGTTGGAGCAACGAGGCAAGGGGCGTAGCAGCAGTGCACTGCGTCATCGTCGGATTTTCAAAGCACGGAAAAGCAAAAACTATATTCGACTACGACGATGTGAATGGAGATCCGATTTCGATAAGTGTCTCCCAGATCAACCCGTATTTGGTGGAAGCTGATAACGTTCTTTTGGACAATCGGCGCTCTCCAATTTGCGGTAACTCTGGCTTGGTTTATGGCAGCTTTGCCCTTGATGGTGGTCATTTTACGCTTCAGGCGGACGAGGTAGCAGACATCTTAAAGGAGTCTCCCGAAGCCAAGCGGTTTATCCGCAAGTTTGTTGGTGGGAAAGAGCTTATACGCGGGGAAGATCGCTGGTGCCTGTGGCTTGACGATGCCAACCCGATGGAGATTAGAAAGCTCTCAGCCGTTCGCAGACGTGTGGATGCGGTTCAGTCGTGGCGTAAGACAAGGGATAGAAAAACCACGCGTGAGCTTGCTGATTTTCCTAGTCGATTTGCGGAAATTCGACAACCTTCTTCGGACTACCTTGCTCTGCCAACGGTCTCCTCAATTCGACGTCGCTATATACCAATCGCAATGCTCTCACCCGACGTCATCGCGTCAAATCAGGTGTACGTGCTACCCGGAGCGAGCCTTTATGACCTCGGCGTTTTGACATCGGAAATGCATATGGCATGGCTCCGAAGTGTCGGAGGTCGGTTAAAGAGTGACTACCGTTATTCCGCTGGAATTGTGTACAACAATTTTCCTTGGCCTATTGATGCTTTGGCGAATGACAGGGCGGCAATCGCTTCAGCGGCTGAAGAAGTTCTGGCAGCTCGTGAACAGTTTGCGGATGCATCATTGGCCGACCTCTACGATCCGTTGAGTATGCCTCGCACACTAATGCAAGCGCATCGGAAATTGGATAAAGCTGTCGACAAGGCCTATGCACGAAGTGGCGGAAAACAGAGCTGGTCGACTGAGGCGAAACGTGTAGCTTTCTTGTTTGGGATGCATCAAACAATCACATCGCTTCCCAAGAAGCCTAAGTCCGGTCACAAAAGCTGAGTGTCGAGACCAAGCCCCTCGCAGAAGCAGCGATTCGTTTGACTTAGGTGCGGTTACGAAGTTGAGGATGTCGATGAGATAAGAAATTTTTTTAACAGTCGAGCATGCAGGTCACAGTGGTAGGGCATTTTTAGACCGGCTACGGAATATCGACCTGTTTAAAACGTGTTAATAGACCCGTGGACCTACCATGCTTTCCTCCGCTGTTTAGATGACTCTAGGACCAACCATAACGAATCCCTCCAGTGGCTCATTGCCCATTAGCATAATTGGAAAATCGGTTGAGCGCCAATACGTGTTGCGGCTATCCCTAAGCTACGGAGTGTCGTACTGGCCTCATTGCGCTCATTCTCTCCAATTCTCTATATCTTTAGGGTCGAGCTTCTCCATTGACTCGAAGCCTTCCTTCCCGATTGATTCCAGTCTACTGCGCGAAGGTCTGAACTTTGCCTCAAAAACAGTTGGGATCTGAGCGCGCTGTTGGATTTGCCCCAAGACGCTCAGGAGTTCCCGATCATCCCGGCTATACGGAGGAAGGTATTCTTTGACGTGAATATGCCAGTCGGACTCACCTTCTTCGATTACGGAAATTTGATCATCCACCAGAAAAACTGCTTGATAACGTTCTCGGTTGAGCACCAGTCTTCTAGGCTTTTTTGTTCCTTTTGGGTGAAGGCTTGGAAGATCCTTAAACCATTCAGGAGCATAGGTTTCGTCCACTAACAGAGTTTTTATCGCTATGGTTCTTTCCTCTGAAACGCTGGTGAAGAGGGATATATCCGTGATCTTTGACAGAGCCTCCAGAAATTCAAACAGGTGGGGCCTTGGAATCTGGCTTACAGCATTGCTGATTAGAGTGCCCTCCAAGTCGAGGCAAACCAATACATTGGCCAGCTGGTTGTTTGATTTGTTGCTCATCAGTTCGACTCCCAGGCCTCGATGCACGCTTCGTATTTCTCGCCGTCGTCTGATCCAGCACCCAGCTCATCGAAGTTTAGATAAAAGCCCCCTCGGTCATAGCCGACGTCTGTCACGATTAGGAATTGTTCATTTTGTGCTGCGAGTCTGTTCAGGCGCTTAAAAAGAAGCTCTCGTCCTTTAGTAGCAAGGGCCTCATCAAACAGAAAAATGATGTTCGAGTAGAGGCTAGAGGGGGAGGGAAGGCTTGCTTCATGCTGCTTAGCAAGGGTGTGAAAGTGCCTCCTAACCTTGTAATTGCTAATGCGGGTAACGCTGCACGCCTTTTTACTTTCCATGGTTTGCCTATCCAGACCGAGTGTTTATAACAGTGTATCAAGCAATGCGTTCATGGTTCCTATTGCGCCCTTTAGATGCGAGCCAAATTTTAACCATCCAGGAATGAAAAAGGTCGTATTCGGAAGATTTGGAGCTTTACTGATGCACAGTGATGCATCGTGTAATATTTATGGTCGCTTTTACTGGTGCACCAGATGCATCAGTAAATCGCTGTTGACTGAATAAATCGCATCTATATAATGCTCAGCCATCTCAACCCATGTTGCTCGTCCAGAGCGTGCTACAATTGGGTTGGAGTGATTTTGCTGTTAGGTATGTATGTGCCAATCACTCAGTCAGTCAGTTGAGTGGTATGAAAATAGGTACATATAAAGGTTCGAGTCCTGCCGGGCGCGCCATACCGCAGACGGTTTGATCCGTCCCGGAGACACCGAGTCAGCAAAGTTAATCTGAAATACCTGCCGGGATCTTCCCGGAGTAGTCTTGTTATGGTGGGCGTAGCTCAGTTGGTAGAGCTCAGGATTGTGACTCCTGCGGTCGAGGGTTCGATCCCCTTCGTCCACCCCAATTATCTGTGATCCTGCTGAATACTGTGCGAGCGTGGCGGAACTGGTAGACGCGCTGGATTTAGGTTCCAGTGGGGCAACCCGTGAGAGTTCGAGTCTCTCCGCTCGCACCATCCTTGTTATAACGTCCTCATTGTACTGATATCCCCGTTTGCCGTTTAAACGCCTTGTTTTTCGTTCTGGTGCAAGCGGTGATTCTCTACACACGGCAAACCGTGATAAGCTGTCGCCCTTTAATTTTGGGCGTTTCCGGACAAGCAGCTCCGATTATGCCTTTTTATTTTATTTTCATTCACATACAGACTCTGTAATTTGAGGAACTTCCATGCAAGCGTCTCTTGAAACCACCTCCAACATCGAACGTCGCCTGACGATTGGTGTGCCCGCCCAGGAAATTGATCAGGCCGTCCAGGCGCGCCTGCAGGAAACGGCACGTACCGTAAAGATGAACGGTTTCCGCCCGGGCAAGGTTCCCATGAGTGTGGTCAAGCGTCGTTTTGGAGCCAGTGTCCGCCAGGAAATCGTTGGCGAAGTCATGCGTGACAATTACGTCAAGGCGATTCAGGAGCAGGACGTCAATCCGGCAGGTTGGCCGCGATTCGAGCCGAAAACCATGGAAGAGGGCAAAGACCTCGAGTTCATCGCCATCTTTGAAGTGCTCCCGGAAATTGAACTGGGTGACTTCAGCAAAATCAGCGTGGAAAAGCCCGTCGCCGAGATCGGCGAGAAAGACGTCGATAACATGATCGATAATCTGCGTCGTCAGCAGGCCACCATGAAATCAGTCAAGCGCAAGTCCAAGAACAAGGACGTTGTGCTTATTGATTTCAAAGGCCTGATTGACGGCGAAGAGTTTGAAGGCGGTGCCGCCGAGAACCACAAGCTCACTCTCGGATCAGGGCAGATGATTCCGGGTTTTGAAAAAGGCATCGTTGGCGGTAAGGCGGGCGAGGAACTCGAGATTGACGTTACCTTCCCTGAGGATTATCAGAGTGAAGAGCTGGCGGGTAAATCTGCCAGGTTCGAAATCAAGATCCACGATGTTCAGGAGCCACAATTGCCGGAGCTGGATGCGGAATTCTTCAAGAAATTCGGCATTGATGCGGAAGACGAAGCCTCGTTTCGCACTGAAGTCCAGAAGAACATGGAGCGTGAACTGAAGCAGGCGGTATCGAACAAGGTCAAGAACGATGTTGTTGAGGGGTTGCTGGAGAGTACCGAAGTAGACGTTCCTGCAGCATTGGCCGACCAGGAAATTGACCGCCTTCGCAAAGACGCTGTCCAGCGTTTCGGCGGCCAGGTGGATTTCCAGCAGCTTCCCAAGGAAATTTTCGAAGAGCAGGCGAAGCGTCGTGTGAAAACCGGCCTGCTGTTCCAGGAAGTAGTCAAGAAAAACGATCTGAAAGCAGACGAGGGCAAGGTTGATGCAAAGATCCAGGAGATCGCATCAACGTATGAACAACCAGAGGAAGTCGTTGCGCACTTCAACAGCAGCCCGGAGGAGAAGCAGCAGATCGAGTCCGCGGTTCTGGAAGATGCCGTAGTTGACCTGGTTCTGGAGCAGGCACAGGTCAAGGAAAAGAAGATGAAGTACGAGGAAGCAATTCAGGCTGGCCAACAGCAGCAGCAGGGCTGATCGCAGAAGACCTGCAACAGAAAACAGCCGGCGTGTCCGGCTGTTTTCATCTGAAGCCGGTGCTGGCAAAGTGTAGAGCCAGGAAGAATACGAACGCCGTGGTCAGATAATCTGCCACGTCAAAAGCTCATAAGGAGTTCACGCGTATCATGACGCAGAAACCAATTGATGGTCCCGCAATGGTTACCAATTCCGGTCTGGTCCCCATGGTCATTGAACAGACCGCCCGGGGCGAGCGCTCGTTTGATATCTACTCCCGGCTGCTGAAAGAGCGGGTGATCTTTATGGTGGGCCAGGTTGAAGATCACATGGCCAACCTGATCGTTGCACAGCTTTTGTTCCTGGAATCCGAGAACCCGGATAAAGACATCCACCTTTACATTAACAGCCCGGGTGGCTCAGTAACGGCCGGTATGTCGATCTACGACACCATGCAGTTTATCAAACCTGACGTCGCTACCCTGTGTGTAGGCCAGGCCGCCAGCATGGGCGCGTTCCTGCTTGCCGGCGGTGCGGAAGGCAAGCGAGCGTGTCTGCCAAACTCCCGGATGATGATTCACCAGCCGCTGGGGGGTTACCAGGGGCAGGCCACGGACATTGAGATCCATACCCGTGAAATTCTCAAGATCCGCAACACCCTGAACACGATACTGGCGAGGCACACGGGTCAGGACATGGAAACAATCGCCAGAGACACAGAGCGCGATAATTTCATGGATCCGGAGCAGGCGAAGGACTATGGCCTGATCGATTCAATACTTGATAAGCGTACACCTAATCAATAATACTGATGGTGATCGCATCATTCCCTGTCGGCGTTAGCAGGTGAAGGCGTCGGCACATCAAGCTCAGAGGTATTTCAATGGCAGATGAAAGAAACGGCAGGGGTGACGATAACGGCAAGTTGCTGTACTGCTCGTTTTGCGGAAAAAGCCAGCATGAAGTCCGGAAGCTCATTGCAGGGCCGTCGGTGTTCATCTGCGACGAGTGCGTTGACCTGTGTAATGACATTATCCGCGAAGAGATCCAGGAAAATGCGCAGGAAGAGGCCAGTGATCGCCTTCCAACGCCTGCGGAAATCCGTGACAACCTCGACGAGTACGTAATTGGCCAGGATCGCGCGAAAGTCGTGCTTTCGGTGGCGGTTTACAACCACTATAAGCGCCTGCGTTACGGTGAGGGAAAGGCCGAGGTAGAGCTGGGTAAGAGCAACATTCTGCTGATCGGCCCGACCGGTAGCGGCAAGACGCTGCTGGCTGAAACCCTGGCGCGTATGCTGAATGTGCCCTTCACCATTGCGGATGCGACCACGCTGACCGAGGCCGGTTACGTGGGTGAAGACGTCGAGAACATTATCCAGAAACTGCTGCAGAAGTGTGACTACGATGTGGAGAAGGCCCAGCGCGGCATTGTCTATATCGACGAGATCGACAAGATTTCCCGCAAGTCCGACAATCCTTCAATTACCCGGGACGTCTCGGGCGAAGGCGTGCAGCAGGCCTTGCTGAAGCTGATTGAGGGAACCGTTGCGTCGGTGCCTCCCCAGGGAGGGCGCAAGCATCCCCAGCAGGAATTTCTGCAGGTCGACACGGGCAACATGCTGTTTATCTGCGGTGGTGCTTTTGCCGGGCTGGATAAAGTCATCCAGGACCGTTCAGAACGGAGCAGCATTGGTTTCTCCGCAAAAGTGAAGAGCGCGGACGATACCAGGAATACCGGCGATATCATCAAGAATGTCGAGACAGAAGATCTGGTCAAGTACGGCCTGATTCCGGAATTCGTTGGTCGACTGCCCGTTGTTGCCACGCTCACAGAGCTGGATGAGGCCGCGCTGGTGCAGATTCTGACTGAACCGAGAAACTCTCTGACCAAGCAGTATCAGAAGCTTTTTGACATGGAGGGTGTTGAGCTGGACTTCCGTGAGGATGCACTCAAAGCGGTTGCTCACAAGGCTCTTGATCGTAAAACCGGTGCACGGGGTCTGCGGTCGATCATGGAAGCAACCTTGCTGGATACCATGTACCAGATCCCTTCTGAGCACGGCATATCCAAGGTTGTCATCGATGAGAGCGTGATCAAGGGCCAGTCGGAGCCGTTCAAGATCTATGCAAACAGTGACCACGCCAAAGCGGTTCCGGATGACTGAATGGTCCGGTAGTCATGATTAAAAGGGCGGCGACGCCCTTTTTTTTTGCGGGTACGCGCACGGCTTGCTGGCCAAGGGCAGGTCGTAAGATTGCATTTTCTGCTGTCGCCCCAAAGAAGGGTGATATGCTGAATGAAACGTCGTCAGAGGATTTTCTATGACCCTGATACCTGAAGAAACCACGCAAGAATACCCGCTGCTACCGCTCCGGGACGTGGTGGTGTTCCCCCACATGGTCGTGCCATTGTTTGTCGGCCGTGACAAGTCCATACAGGCGCTTGAAGCTGCCATGGAGGGCAGCAAGGAAATTCTGCTGGTTGCCCAGAAGGATGCTTCAACCGATGAGCCGGGCGCAGGCGATGTGTACGATATGGGCACATTGGCCACGGTCCTGCAGATGCTGCGTCTGCCCGATGGCACAGTGAAAGTGTTGGTGGAAGGCAATGCCCGGGCAACCATCAGTGACATCACCGAAGTGGATTACCTGGCCGGTCGCGCCATGCTGATCGACGAGGACGCTCTTCCAGAGCGAGAGCAGCAAGTGCTGGTCAAGACCCTGATGGACGAGTTTGAAAAGTACGTCAAACTGTCGAGGAAAGTGCCGTCGGAAGTCTCCAGTTCGCTCAGTGGTATCGCGGAACTGGAGCGTCTGGCCGATACCATGGCGGCTCATCTGGAACTGAAGATCCCGGAAAAGCAGGAGTTGCTTGAGGCTCTCGATATCCGCCAGCGAGTCGACCTGCTGATGGGCAAACTGGACGGCGAAATAGACCTGATTGAAGTTGAGAAGCGCATCCGCGGCCGCGTCAAGAAACAGATGGAGCGCAGCCAGCGGGAGTATTACCTGAACGAGCAGATGAAGGCGATCCAGAAAGAAATGGGTAGCCTGGGTGAAGGTAATAACGACTTCGAAGAGCTCGAGCAGAAGCTGGAAGAGGCCAGCCTGCCAGAAGAGGCCCTCAAGAAGACCGAGGCTGAGCTGAACAAACTCAAAATGATGTCACCCATGTCGGCAGAAGCAACCGTCGTCCGTGGTTACATTGACTGGATGCTGTCCATTCCCTGGAAAAAGCGCAGCCGGGTTCGCCACAACATTGAAAAAGCCCGCGAGATTCTGGACGAAGATCACTACGGACTGGATGAAGTCAAAAAGCGGATCCTTGAATATCTGGCCGTCCAGAGCCGCGTGAAAAAGGTGAAGGGTCCGGTGCTTTGTCTGGTCGGGCCGCCGGGTGTAGGTAAAACCTCTCTGGGGCAGTCTATTGCCCGCGCCACCAATCGCAAATACACGCGTATGGCGTTGGGCGGTGTTCGCGACGAAGCGGAAATCCGTGGCCATCGCAAGACCTATATCGGCGCGCTGCCCGGCAAGTTGCTTCAGAAGCTCTCGAAAGTGGGGGTGAAGAACCCTCTGTTCCTGTTCGATGAAATCGACAAGATGGGCATGGACCACCGTGGCGACCCGGCATCCGCGCTTCTGGAAGTGCTGGATCCGGAACAGAACCACACCTTTAACGATCATTATCTGGAAGTGGATTATGACCTGTCGGACGTGATGTTCGTCTGCACGTCCAATTCCATGGATATTCCCCCGGCGCTCCTGGACCGGATGGAGATTATCCGGATCCCCGGCTATACCGAGGACGAAAAGGTCAATATTGCACTCAAGTACCTGCTTCCCAAACAGACCAAGGCGAACGGCCTGCGCAAGGATGAGCTGGACCTGCCGGAGCAGACCCTGCGGGATCTGATTCGCTACTACACCCGTGAAGCGGGTGTCCGTAGCCTCGAACGGGAGATTGCCAAGATTTGCCGCAAGGTGGTCAGGAAGCATGTTGAAAGTGGCGATAAGGCGTCCGTGACGCTGACGCCAGAGCTGCTCGAGGACTATTCCGGTGTGCAGAAGTTCAAGTACGGCCTTGCCGAGGAAAAGAATCAGGTCGGGCAGGTGACCGGTCTGGCCTGGACTCAGGTTGGCGGCGAGCTGCTGACCCTGGAGTGCGCGCTCACCAAAGGCAAGGGTCGGGTTGTGAAAACCGGTTCGCTGGGTGACGTGATGCAGGAATCCATTCAGGCGGCTCTTACAGTGGTCAGAAGTCGAGCGGTCGGGCTGGGCATCAAGGATGATTTCCACGAAAAGCACGACCTGCATGTGCACGTGCCAGAGGGCGCAACGCCGAAAGATGGCCCCAGCGCCGGTATCGGCATGTGTACCGCGCTGGTTTCTGCACTGACCCAGATTCCGGTCAGAGCGGACGTCGCCATGACCGGTGAGATCACTCTGCGGGGGCGCGTTCTGCCCATTGGCGGCCTTAAAGAGAAGCTCCTGGCGGCTCATCGTGGCGGCATAAAAACCGTGATCATTCCCGATGAAAACATGAGAGATCTCAAGGAGATACCGGATAACATCAAGGAGTCTCTGGAGATCCGGCCAGCAAAATGGATCGACGAAGTGCTCGATATTGCGCTGGTCTATGCGCCCAAGCCAAATGTCGAAGAACCGGTCTCAGAGGCCGGATCCGGGAGCTCCCGGGACGAGGACAATGACACCTCCGAGCGCATCAATACACATTAAACAACGACCGCGTTGTTGACAGCCTAGAGAGCCCATTGGTATAACTGTTTCGCCGTGAAGCAGCCAATATCAAGGGCTCCCGCGCATTTAAAGTCTATTCCGAACAGCGGTAATAAGCCGACAGGGATAATAAAAGTGAAGAATGGAATTCTCTGACCGCTTATGCGATAGTCGGGAACGTCCAGAAACAACAAACCAACCTATAACATCTTCAACCTAGAATCGAAGGGGTTTAGTGTGAATAAGTCCGAACTGATTGACGCAATTGCAGAATCCGCAGACATTTCCAAAGCCGCAGCAGGTCGCGCTCTGGATTCAATGACTTCCTCTATCACTGGTGCTCTCAAAAAAGGCGATCAGGTTACGCTGATCGGTTTTGGTACTTTTTCTGTGAAAGAGCGTGCCGCGCGTACTGGCCGCAACCCGCAGACTGGTGCAGAGATCAAGATTCCGGCCTCCAAAGTGCCTGGTTTCAAAGCAGGCAAGGCTCTGAAAGACGCCGTTAAATAACGGACTCTTTCTTCGGTGGCAGTCCTCGCGGAGTGCTACCAGCAGCGCTTGCCGGAAGCCAGTATCGCAAAGGTACGAAAGCAGGCGGTTGTGAAAGAACTCCAGGGCGCATTCCTGACCGGATGCGCCTTTTTACGTTAAATGGCCCTCATAGATACTGATCAGGGATCCGGGAGAAACATGCTTCAAGATATTCGGGAAAATTCCCAGGGCACGATTGCCAAAATCATCATTGGTCTGCTGATTGTTTCGCTGTCGATCTGGGGAATGGACGCTATCATTGGCGGATTTTCCGGTGAGCCGGAAGTCGCCACGGTGAATGGCGAAGCGATCACCGAGCGGGAATTCCTGCGCGTGGTCCAGCTTGAAAGCCAACGCCGTCTTTCGCGGATGGAAAGACCGGACCAGTCCCTGCTGGACGAGGATCAGATTCGGAGTGACGTGCTCCAGTCATTGATCCAGCAAAAAGTTCTGACCCAGGACGCTCAGGAGCAGGGTCTGGCGTTGTCCGATGCCGATATTGATGCATTGATTACGCAGATGCCGCAGTTCCAGGTTGACGGTGTGTTCAACAGCGACCGTTTCGTGGCAGCCGTGCGCAACATGGGCATGGGTGTCACCGAGTTCAGGGAAACCATGCGTCAGCAATACGTGATCAATCAGATTCGCGCCGGTATTGCCCAGAGCGGTCTGTCGGCCAGCCAGAATGCCGCGCAGGTGCTCGCAATCCAGAACCAGACCCGGGATTTCCGCGTCGCGACGCTTTCCCGATCCTCGGTTAGTGACCAGGTTAGTGTAACCGAAGAAGAGATCGCCGCTTACTACGAAGAAAACGCGGAGGACTTTCAGGAGCCGGAGCAGGTGACTGCCCGCTATATCGTGCTTTCGCTGGAAGCGCTGGCAGAATCCATCGACATTACCGATCAGGAGGTGCAGGCCTACTACCAGGAGCGCGCCTCGGATCTTGCCCGTGAAGAGCGCAGGGCTTCGCACATTCTGATTGAGGATGGTGCTGACGCCGAAGAGACCATAACGACTATTCAGGAGCAGCTAGCCGCCGGTGAGTCCTTCTCGGCTCTGGCTGAGGAGTATTCAGTGGATACGGTCTCTGCCGAGCAGGGTGGCGACCTGGGCTATGCCGGACGGGGCGTTTATGATCCGGCCTTCGAAGAAGCGCTCTTCTCGCTGGAAGAAGGTCAGGTATCCGAGTCGGTCTCAACCAGTTTTGGTGTTCATCTGATCAGGGTTACCGATGTTCGCAGGTCTGCGGTTCCGCCGCTGGCAGAACTGCAGGACCAGTTACGTCGTGACCTTGCACGCAGTCGCGCCAATGAGCGATTTGCACAGGTGCGGACGGACCTTGCCGATCAGGCCTACTCTGAGGATAACCTGGAAGTGCCGGCGCAAAACCTGGGACTTGAAATCCGCTCCAAACAGGGCATCACGCGTGATGGCGGAGAGCCGCCGTTTGATCATGCCGGACTGGTTCGCCAGCTGTTCTCCGAAGACGTTCTTGATGATGGCTTCAACACCGAGCTGATTGACGTTGGAGACAACATGTCGGTGGTGGCCCGTGTTGGCGAGTATTTCGAAGCCCGTCAGCGTCCGCTGGCAGATGTGGCGCCGCAGATTCGCTCACAGCTGACCCGTCAGAAGACTGAAGAGGCGCTTCTTGAGCGGGCGGACGCGATGGTCGCCGAGCTGAAAGCGGGCGCAGACGCATCCTCTCTGTCACTGGGGGAGTGGACGGCCTACAGTGATCAGGGGCGCAGCACCGCCTCGCTCAGCTCTTCCGTGATGTCGGCGGTATTTTCTCTGGGTCGACCGGACGGAAGCCCTGTCTATGGCTCTGAAATCTCGGGGTCAGGGGTAACCATCATTGCCCTGGATGCAGTGGAAGAGGGTGTTGTCGATAGGAGTAGCGACGAGTACCGGCAAGTCAGGGAGTTTCTCGCGACCATCAACGGTCAGCTTGAATACGGGGCCTATCAGCAATACCTTCGTAACCGAGCCGATGTCGAAAGGCTCTGATAAAAAAGCACCCTTCGGGGTGCTTTTTTGTTGTGAGCAGCAGGCCCTGCTAGCGAGTTCGCCGCGCTGAAGGCTATCGGGGCACGCGGGTGGGTCTCAGGCTTTCCTTGATCTTCTTCAGATGACCCAGAAAAGCAGTACCGCGTTTCAGAGTGACCCCGGTGGCAAGAATATCGATAACGGTCAGGTGAATGATTCTGGAAGCCATCGGCATGTAGACTTCCGTATCCTCCGGTTCGGTGACCCCGACTACAATCGTACACACCTCTGCAAGGGGAGAGTCGGGCGTGGTTATGCCTATCACTGTCGCCCCGCTGGCTCTTGCGTTCTGCGCAATTTCGATGGTTTCAAGGGTGCGGCCGGTGTTGGAAATCAGCACAATGACATCGCCGGTTGAGCTGCCTGCGGCCACCATCCGCTGCATCAGGGGGTCATCGTAAAACATCACCGGTATGTTGAAACGGAAAAATTTGTGCTGGGCATCCATTGCCACAGGCGCAGACCCGCCCATGCCGAAGAAATGAATCTGTTTGGCCTGAATGAGATGATCAATAGCGGCGGACAGAGCCCCCGGGTCGAGCGACTGGCGGGTTTTCTCCAGGTTGGCGATCGTGCTGAGCATGATCTTGTCGGCAAACTCATCAACGGAATCGTCCGGTTCTATATTCTGACCGATGTAAGGCGTGCCGGTGGCGATGCTCTGGGCCAGACGGATTTTAAAATCCGGGAAGCCGGTGGCGGAAAAGCCACGACAGAACCGGTTAACGGTCGGCTCACTGACATCGGCAGCCCGGGCCAGTGCTGCAATGCTGTAGCGGGTCGCCGCCGTCGCATCCCGCAGAATGGCCTCTGCCACTTTACGCTCGGATTTGTTCAGGGATTCCAGTCGGTTCTTGATGTCTGCGAGCAGATTGTCATCTCGCTGTATTTGATGGGAAGCCATCGCGGGCACTCCTGAAGCTGATCGGCATTGTTTTAAATTGTGGCGATTATAGCGTGTTTATCCGCTTATTAGGGTAGTAAACCTATCATTAATGTCAGCAAGACCTTGGAATGAAGGGAACTAACTGTCATTATTTTGATAAAATTACGACCCTCACGCGTCCTGCGCAAACTCACAGTCTGAAAGTGTTGGCGCGATCCGGTACCTGGGAGATGAGAAATCGATGGTTGATCGTGAAGAAACCCGCTGTGACCTGATGATGTTCGGCGCCCTCGGTGACCTGGCGCAGCGGAAACTGTTTCCCGCGCTTTATCAGCTTGAATATGCCGGTTTGCTGCATGCAGGAACCCGCATTCTCGCCATTGCGCGGCGTTCGTCAGACGTCATCAATGTTCGAGAGCTCCTCTACAGAAAGCTGCAGGAGCACGTCAAGCCGGATGAATTTGACGCCGACGTGGCACAGCGGTTTCTGCGGCGCGTCGACTATCACCGCCTCGATTTTGGCGACCCGGCCGGCTTCGCAGACCTCAATGGGTGGCGCAGCACCGATCCCAGTAACCTGGTGGTCTATATGGCAACGCCTCCGTCCATGTACGGTGAAATTGCCCGCAACCTCCGCGGCAGTGAGTGTTGCGATCACCATACCCGGGTCGTGGTGGAGAAGCCGATCGGTCACGATCTTGCGTCGTCAAAAGTGATTAACGACGAGCTGGGCGAGGTCTACAACGAAAATCAACTGTTCAGGATTGACCATTACCTGGGCAAGGAAACGGTTCAGAACCTGATTGCGTTGCGCTTTGCCAACAACCTGTTTGCGTCACAGTGGGATCAGAATCATATTTCCCATGTGGAAATTTCCGTGGCTGAAAGTGTGGGCATCGAAGGTCGCTGGGGTTATTTTGACAAGGCGGGCCAGATCAGGGACATGGTACAGAACCACCTGCTGCAGTTGCTTTGCCTGATTGCCATGGATCCGCCTTCTGACCTGTCAGCGGATAGCATCCGCAATGAAAAAGTGAAAGTGCTCAAGGCGCTGCGCAGAATTACGCCGGACATGATGGACACCCATGTTGTGCGCGGCCAGTACACTGCCGGTACCAGCGCCGGCAAGCCTGTTCCCGGCTACCTGGAAGAAGAGGGCGCAGCAAAAGGCAGTAAAACCGAAACCTTTGTGGCTCTGAAAGCCGAGATAGACAACTGGCGCTGGTCCGGGGTGCCGTTTTATATCCGCACTGGCAAACGCCTGCCCGAGAAGCTGTCCCAGATTATTATTCATTTCAAACCTGCGCCCCATTACATTTTTGATTCTGATCAGAAGCATCTGGCGAACAACAAGTTGATCATCCGTCTGCAGCCTGACGAGGGCATGTCCCTGCAGATCCTGACCAAAGATCAGGGTCTGGATAAAGGCATGCGGCTGCGGCAGGGCCCGCTTGAGCTGACTTTCTCCGAAACCTTCGAAACCGATCGGATACCAGACGCCTATGAGCGGCTGCTGTGGGAAATCATGAAGGGTAACCAGTATCTTTTCGTGCGCCGGGATGAGATAGAGAACGCATGGCAGTGGGTCGACCAGATTATCCGCAACTGGGACGAGGGCGGGCAGCCGCCGAAGCGATATGCCGCAGGCACCTGGGGGCCGGTGGCATCCATTGCGATGATCACCCGTGATGGCAGGAGCTGGTATGAAGACGCATGATCTGAAGCTGCCATCCGGTGTTGAAGCCCACTTCTACAATCATCCGGCCGATGCGGCGCTGGCATTGGCAGATTCGGTTGCGAAACACCTTGCAGAGCGACTGATGATTGCGCCCAGGGCCAGCCTGGTGGTTTCCGGCGGGTCTACCCCGCTGCCGTTTTTCGAAGCTCTGCGCGAGAAGCCCCTGGACTGGGCGCGGATTGACGTGCTCCTGGCGGACGAACGCTGGGTGCCAGAGGACGATGCGGACAGCAACACCCGGCTGGTAAAGAATCATCTGCTGCAGGGCCCGGCTTCCGAGGCCAGGTACCTGTCGCTCAAACAGCCCGGTGATACCCCGGCGGATGGACTAAGGGCAGTAAAAGCCGCTTTGCAAGAACTTCACCTGCCGCTGGATGTGCTGATTCTTGGCATGGGTGATGATGGCCACACGGCCTCGCTGTTTCCGGATGCCCCGGAGCTGGGAAAGGCGCTGGACAAAGAGTCCTCTGACCTGGTTGCCTCAATGACGCCCCCGTCACAACCGCAGAAACGCATTACCCTGACCCTCAGAGCACTTGCCCGGGCCGGTTTCACAGCCTTGCATATCCGGGGCGAGGGCAAACTGGCAACACTGCAGGCCGCCTGCGGCGACACTGGAAATATCCCGGAAATGCCGATTCGGGCTTTCCTCAAACCGGGCTTGCAGATTTACTGGAGCGCTTGAGGAATGAAAGACCTAGCACCGCTTTACCGGAGAGAATGATGAGCCGACTGTCTGACTATCACCGCGAGCGCGTTTGCTCAATCCTGAGTGCCTCGCCGCTGATTCCGGTGATCACTGTAAGCCACCCGGATCAGGCACTGCCGCTCTGTCAGGCTCTCGTTGACGGAGGAATCCGGGTGCTGGAAATCACCCTTCGCAGCCCTTACGGAATCAATGCCATCGAGCAGATAAGAAAAGCCATTCCGGAGGTCTGGGTGGGAGCGGGAACGGTCACCAGTATCGCCCAGTACCGCCAAGTAGAAGCGGCAGGCGCGCAGTTTGTGATTACGCCGGGTGTGACCGAGGCTATTCTGGAGTTCAGTCTCACCTCGGAAGCGCCTCTGCTGCCGGGCATTTCGACGGTTTCCGAATTGATGATTGGCTACAACCTGGGGTATCGGGAGTTCAAATTCTTCCCGGCGGAAGTGGCTGGCGGCATCCCGGCCCTCAAGGCCTTCGCTGGCCCATTCCCGGACGTCACCTTCTGCCCGACCGGCGGTATCCGCCGTCATACCGCCAGGGACTACCTGGCCCTCGACAACGTCTCGGCGGTTGGTGGTACCTGGTTAACTCCCGATGACTTGGTAAATGCTGGAGACTGGGATCAGATCTCGGAGCTTGTTCGGGGGAGTTTATTGGACCTTTGAGGTTTCCCGGGTCTGTAGCCCCGCAGCCTTCGGGTACTATCCGGAAGGCTGCATGAGTGGAAACTTCCCAAGGTAGAACCTAGCGAATATCAGTACCAACGCGAATAATCTTCATGGTGTTGGTGCCGCCCTGGGCGTTGACGTAATCGCCCTTGGTGATGACCACCAGGTCACCGTCTTTGACGACTCCCATCTTCACCAGCTCATCCACCGCACGGGCGTTGGTTTCCTCCGGCGGAATGGTTTCCGAATCAAACGGCACCGTCTGTACGCCCCGGAACATGGTTACCCGATGCTGGGTCGAGTGATGGCGGGAAAAGGTGAAAATCGGCAGACTGGATTTGATGCGGGACATCAGCAGGGGGGTGGCGCCGGTTTCAGACATGCAGATGATCGACGTGACACCCTCAAGATGGTTTG
>Ga0307942_1001967_pt1 | contig 16622 bp, 25 predicted proteins | sample OrgLakmetagen175_FD_201846 | JGI IMG/M metagenome (GOLD analysis project Ga0307942, IMG submission 201846) | Saline water microbial communities from Organic Lake, Antarctica - #175 | ecosystem: Environmental > Aquatic > Non-marine Saline and Alkaline > Saline | place: Antarctica: Organic Lake... | reverse complement strand
GCTGGCTTTGGCCCTCTGTACTCAACACAGTTCTGTGTGTCTGTCGACGTGGCAAGTGATTGCATGGCATCCTTATGTATGTCAGCCATGTTTACATTGACATCAGATGCTTGTGCGAGCTGGCTTTGGCCCTCTGTACTCAACACAGTTCTGTGTGTCTGTCGACGTGGCAAGTGATTGCATGGCATCCTTATGTATGTCAGCCATGTTTACATTGACATCAGGTGCTTGTGCGAGCTGGCTTTGGCCCTCTGTACTCAACGCAGTTCTGTGTGTCTGTCGACGTGGCAAGTGATTGCATGGCATCCTTATGTATGTCAGCCATGTTTACATTGACATCAGGTGCTTGTGCGAGCTGCTTTGGTTCTGTGTACTTATCGCAGCTTGAAATTAATTTTAACTTTAGCTGTCTAGTCACCAAAGGTGATGGGATCGCCAAGAAGGTCCGTTTTATGTTCCTCCCTGTGTCCTGTTTCTCCCTTATCGGTGGCTTTCCAGGATTTCATTTGTGAATCAGTGTTTGGGTTCTCCCCGTTGCCATTTTGTAGCCTGCCCACTTGGAAACGAAATGATCGACAACATTGCCAAGGCCTGGTTACTACCCTGCTACCCTTCTTGGCCTGTTACCCATTTGGTATCTCCTCAGCCAATTACAGCACAACCCACCACCAGTTTCTTCTGCAGCACCACCTACCACCACCGTTTCCTCTGCAGCAGCACCCACCACCAGTTTCCTATGCTACTTCTATCCACCACCAGTTTCCTATGCAACACCACCTATCACCACTTCCCTCTGCAGTACCACCCACCACCACTTCCCTCTGCAACAACACCCACCACCAGTTTCCTTTGCAGCACTACCTACCACCACTTCCCCCTGCAGTGCCACCTACCACCAGTTTCCTATGCAACACCACCTACCACCAGTTTCCTTTGCAGCACCATCCACCACCAGTTTCCTTTGCAATACCACCTACCACCATTCTCCCCTGCTACTTCTATCCACCTCCATTCCCCCCTGCTACTCCTTCCTATCCACCACCATCCCCCCCTGCTGCTACTCACATTTACCATCAGTTTCCCCTGCTACTCCTATCCACCTCCAGCCCCCCTGCTATATCTATCCACCACCAGTTCCCCCCTGCTACTCCTTTCTATCCACCACTTTCCCCCCTGCTGCTACTCACATTCACCATCAGTTTCCCCTGCTACTCCTATTTACCACCAGTTCCCCCTGCTACTCCTTCCTATTCACCACCATTCTCCTCTGCTACTCCTTCCTATTCACCACCATTCTCCCCTGCTACGCCTTTTTATTAACCACCAGTTCCCTCTGCTACCTACTCCTATTCACCACCATTCCCCCCTGCTACTCTTCCTATCCACCACCAGTATCCCCTGCTACTCCTATTCACCACCATTCCCCCCTGCTACTCATTCCACCACCATTCTCCCCTGCTACTCATATCCACCACCATTCTCCCCTGCTACTCTTTCATATTCACCACCATTCTCCCCTGCTACACCTTCCTATTCACCGCCAATTCCCCCCTGCTACTCCTATTAACCGCCAGTTTCCCCTGCTACTCCTGCTCACCACATGCAGGCCACGGTGCCATGGCCCGATCCCGCCAGGCAAGCGCAGCTGCAGCAGCAGAGAGCGCACGAGCGGAAGAAGTGCAAGACTTACACAGGGACCTGAAGTCCATGCAGGGCCAGCTGTCCAGCCACACGGTAGGTTAGACAGCAGGTTGAACCTTGGAAGTGCTACGACCAGAGGTCTGCTGTTACATGGGGGATTTGGTTTTTATGAGGACTGCGGTGGTGAGTGCTGCATGGAGACCGTGGCAATGAGAGGCAATGAGTGCAGCAGCAGCAGCAGCAGCAGCAGAGAAACAGCGCAGGACTTACACAGGGACCTAAAGTCCATGCAAGGCCATCTGTCAAGCCACGCAGTTTGTGCAGACAACAGGTTGAACCTTGGAAGTGCTACGACCTTTCTGCTGGTGCGTGTTGTTTGATATTGATGAGGACTGTGGCGGTGAGTGCTGCGTGGTGACCGTGGCAATGAGAGGCAATGAGTGCAGCAGCAGCAGCAGCAGCAGCAGCAGCAGCAGAGAAACAGCGCAGGACTTACACAGGGACCTAAAGTCCATGCAAGGCCATCTGTCAAGCCACGCAGTTTGTGCAGACAACAGGTTGAACCTTGGAAATGCTACGACCAAAGGTCTGCTGTTACATGGGGGGTTTGGTTTTTATGAGGACTGCGGCGGTGAGTGCTGCATGGAGACCGTGGCAATGAGAGGCAATGAGTGTAGCAGCAGCAGCAGGAGCAGCAGAGAAACAGCCCAGGACTTACACAGGGACCTAAAGTCCATGCAAGGCCATCTATCAAGCCACGCAGTATGTGTAGAGTTGACCAGAACCGTAAATACGCACCGTATATGACCGTATATTTGGTGATTTCCCTGCCAAACATGCCGTATATACAGCGTATATATATGGTTCTGGCCATCCCTGAGTATGTGCAACAGCAGGGTGATCGGATGGTGCGACCATACTGACGCTGCATATGTAAGGTTGGCCAAGCCATGCATAACAGTGTATGTACGCCATGCGTGGATGAGAAGCCTTTGCATAACAATGATATACGCCATGCGTGGATGAGAAGCCTTTGCATAACAGTGTATGTACGCCATGCGTGGATGAGAAGCCATGCATAACAATGTATGTACGCCATGCGTGGATGAGAAGCCTTTGCATATACCGTTAAATGTAGGGTTGGCCAGAATTGTACATGTACGCCGCATATGACCGTATAATTGGTGAATTCCCTGCCAAAAATACCCTATATACACTTTGGATGAATAATTCCGGCCAACCCTGGTTATATAACTCTAGTTATATACGTGCATGGCTACAGCGCTGGCAAACCCAATCAAAAGCAATGCCTTGGAAGAATGGGAGACAGGATTTTTAGGCTCTGCAGGGCTGACTGGCCACACATTTGGAATTGAACGGGTGTGAACACCACATTACTTTTGTGTGTGTGCATGGTGTCTGTATGTTTGCGCCCGTGGTAGGGAATTGACCTTACAGTCAAATGGTGTGCAGATTGCACGTAAGAGCATTTCCAAAGGGGCTTGGGTTGCAGAGCATTTGCAAAGCGCATTGCAATTATCCATGAAAGAAGTGTATTCAAGAAGCGTCTTACGAATGCAGCTAACTGATCAGGCCTATAGCTACGGTGAAAACAACCGCCACACAAATCTCGCTATGCATGCATCCGAGGAGATCTTACGCACTGAAGTGTCCACAGCGCTGGCTGCCGTGTTTCAAGAGTGATGGTCGGCTTTAGCAGTGCAAACCTCACTTGTGCTCACACATCAATGGGCATGCGCAAACTGCTCACGTGTCTTACCTGCACGTTTGCATGTGCCGAACTGCACGTTTGCATGTGTCGTTCCTGCACGTGTGCATGTGCCGTACCTGCACCTTTGCATGTGTCATTCCTGCGCGTTTGCATGCGCAAACTGCTCATGTGTCGTACCTGCACGTGTGCAGGCGTCTGTTGAGAGCCTGCGCAGTGAAGTGCGAGCAGCGCTGGCTGCTGTGCGTCATGAGTGGGAGGTCGCAGTGGACACGGCAGCGGTGCGCCATGCGGAGCAGATGGCGGAGGGCAAGGCGCGAGAGGACAGGCTGAAGGGCATGAGGTGAGCTGGTGGATGGATGGATGGATGGATGGATGTGCGTGTGTGTTGCTTGCACAGAAGCACGGAGCATTAGAACTCATGGCGGAGGGCAAGGCACGAGAGGACAGGCTGAAGGGCATGAGGAGCGTACTCATTTGAGAGGGCAGGCTGAAGGGTATGAGGTGAGTTGGTGGATGGATGGATGGATGTGCGTGTGTTGCTTGCACAGAAGCACGGAGCATTAAACTCATGGCGGAGGGCAAGGCACAAGAGACCAGGCTGAAGGGCATGAGGTGCGTACTCATTTGAGAGGACAGGCTGAAGGGTGTGAGGTGAGTTGGTGGATGGATGGATGGATGGATGGATGGATGGATGGATGGATGGATGGATGGATGGATGGATGGATGGATGTGCGTGTGTTGCTTGCACAGAAGCACGGAGCATTGAAACTCATTGCGGAGGGCAAGGCACGAGAGGACAGGCTGAAGGGCATGAGGTGCGTACTCATTTGAGAGGACAGGCTGAAGGGTATGAGGTGAGTTGATGGATGGATGGATGTGCGTGTGTTGCTTGCACAGAAGCACGGAGCATTAAAACTCATGGCAGAGGGCAAGGCACGAGAGAACAGGCTGAAGGGCATGAGGTGCGTACTCATTTGAGAGGATAGGCTGAAGGGTTTGAGGTGAGTTGGTGGATGGATGGATGGATGGATGGATGTGCGTGTATTGCTTGCACAGAAGCACGGAGCATTAAAACTCATGGCGGAGGGCAAGGCACGAGAGGACAGGCTGAAGGGCATGAGTTGAGCTGGTGGATGGATGGATGGATGGATGGATGGATGGATGGATGGATGGATGGATGTGCGTGTGTTGCTTGCACAGAAGCACGGAGCATTAAAACTCATGGCAGAGGGCAAGGCGCGAGAGAACAGGCTGAAGGGCATGAGGTGCGTACTCATTCGAGAGGACAGGCTGAAGGGTATGAGGTGAGTTGGTGGATGGATGGATGGATGGATGGATGGATGTGCGTGTGTGTGTTGCTTGCACAGAAGCACTGATTGTTGCACTGATAGTTGGAGGCAAGGCATAAAAGGACAAGTTTAAAGGCAAACAGTTGAATTGGTCGATGGGTGTGCGTGGAGTTTCTTGCGTGCACAGAAGCACGGAGCATTGATGGCAGAGGGCAGGGTGAAATATGGTAAATTTAAAGGCAAACAGGTGAGTTGGTCGATGGGTGTGCGTGGAGTTGGTTGCTTGCACAGAGGCACAGTATTATACACCGATGGTGAAAGAGAGGCAAGAGGGGACGAGCTCAGTTGAGTGTATGATGGGGGGGGGCTGGTGGGCGTGTATTATGTAAGGAGCAGCACACAAACTGGAAGGGCGAGGCATGAGGGCAGGCTGAAGGTGTGCTACGAATTGGCCTGTAATTCTTTGTAGCAAGCCAACTTTTTAGCAAGCCAAGCAACGTGGTGCAACTGATTGGCTCGACCAGAGCGAGGTCACAACGCGGGTGGCTGAGACGTACTTACTCACGTCCTGCAATTGCACGGCAGTAGCAAGTTCCGCACAGGGATGGAAAAGATTTTAAAGTGAAAACAACTAAAGCATGGATCAAGGAAACAGAGACAATGCTGTCGGACAGGTAATAAGCATTAAACCCCCCGCGACCCCAAAAAGCCTGGCTTGATTACGGACCACTAGGCTTTAACAGAGAGAATCAATTGACCCCCAAACCTTTCAATTGTTTCAAAAAATTTCATGGTCTGTAACTTGCAAGCTCAGCTGGTCTGCAATCTACGCGACAATGCTGCGTTCCAAAGTTGCGCAAGTCCTGGTGGGGCCCTTGCCGAATCAGCCGCGGCGTGAACCCCACTGTTTGCTTCCAATTCCTCACGTATATATACAGATCACCTTCTGCATTGACTTCCGTATTGTTTGCGTCTTGGAACATCCTCGAAAAATAAACATTATTGCAAAAGATATGTAGTGGGAAAACGGAGTGGTTGGCGATCTGCAAATTAACATGCAATCTCCCGTGGAGAACAAGCGCCCTCTAGGGTACATCTGCTCTACATGTGCGTTTTCCTGTCAAGCTGTTCACAGAGCAACTTCTCTAATTCCTGAGCACGTGCTCTAATAGCTTATATTGTGATTAGTTTGAAGCAGGCATGGGTCATACGCCGTATGGTATTTAACGCGTGTTTTACCGTATTGAACAAATTGGGCCGTATTATACAATTGCAAAATTTGCCTTTTTGGCCGTTTTTTGATCTTTTTAGGCAATTTTTGCCCCAACAACGGCCTTTTAAGTGAGCTTCCAGTGCTATTATATAACATACTAGAAAAAATTGGGAACGTTTTGGGTGATTTTGGGGCGAATTGGGTCCATTTTGGGTCAAAAATCGGCACTCCCAAACTGCATAAAATACGGTACCGTATTATACGCGTATTGCGTATTTAAAGCGTATTCTACTGTATTGAACGTCTCTGAGGTCCGTATGACCCATCCCTGGTTTGAAGCTATATTGGTTCCAATTGATGAAGTGTGTGAGTAGCCGCCACTTTAATGTTAATAAGATGCATGTTTGGGCACTTGCTCAGTTATACCCCCCTGTGAGGATTTAAGGGCCCACAGGGATGCTGCTGCTGCGGTGGAAGGCAAGGCACAAATAATGGCCATACACTTCCTTATTCGTACGCATCTCACGCACACCTACCTACATTTAATAGTCGTATCATGCAATGATATATGCATTTCGGTAAATGTGTCCTGTAATGGTAAACAATGCTCAGGGATGCTGCCATGGCGGACGACGAGGCACGAAGGAAGGCCATGGATTTAGAAGCGCGTGTGGTCCAGGGCTTGAAGTCTATGGAGAACAGCCTCGGCCTCATTCAGCACAAGGTGCGTGCGAGTTTCTGACCAGGCAGCGCTGCTGTTGTTTCCATGCCAGACCCTAAAAACGATGCCATCACGATGCACGCAGCACAAGGTGGTGTGTGCGCATTCAGCACAAGGTGGTGTGTGCACAAGGTGGTGTGTACGCATTCAGCACAAGGTGGTGTGTGCGCATTCAGCACAAGGTGGTGTGTGCACAAGGTGGTGTGTACGCATTCAGCACAAGGTGGTGTGTGCGCGTTCAGCACAAGGTGGTGTGTGCGCATTCAGCACAAGTTGGTGTGTGCACAAGGTGGTGTGTACGCATTCAGCACAAGGTGGTGTGTGCACATTCAGCACAAGGTGGTGTGTGCGCATTCAGCACATGGTGGTGTGTGCACAAGGATGTGTGCGCATTCAGCACAAGGTGGTGTGTGCGAGCTTCTGACGTTGGTAGCTCTGCTTTTGTTTCCATGCCCAGACCCTAAAAAGAATGCCATCACGATGCACTCAGCACAAGGTGTGTGCGAGCTTCTGATGTTGGTAGCTTTGCTGGTCGGTTTGATTGGTAGCTCTGCTGGTCGGGGTTTGATAACATGCTGGTACCCCTAAGTGATGCCATTTAGAGTATAGTGCAAATTTCGATCCCTTTGTACCCCATCCGAATTCAGATGTTGGATGTGGTCTAAGTCACTGCATCAGTAAGATTTTCTAGGAGTCTGACACACAGAGAGCTACTTGAGGGTCTGGCATATGTTGCACCCGTTTTGACAGGAGAAAATGGTTGGGGTAATCCAACTCTCCTGATCTGCTGTTATTGTGTTCAGGTATACCTACCTAAATCAAATTTTTTAACATATAATCTGGTTGGAAAGATGTGGACCTTACGGGCTTTGTGGCTGTGAGAATTCTTTAAAGGGTTAGTCAAAAAGCACTGCCAAGACGCAGGCAAAGGTGCAGGCTACATGCGCTCCGATGTAAAAGACCAACGAGCACCTACATTTTGCCTCATGGTCAATGTTGTTTCACATTTAGAAGGGCACCTTTGTGCACACAGATGGAGGTGCTGGAAGAGCAGCTGGAGGTGCTGGAAGAGCAAGTTAGTGCCAATGCAATCGAGTCTTCGATGGCCGTGGAGAACACAGTGGCTGACCTGTCATCAATTAAAAGCTCCCTGTCAGAACATGCTAGACGCCTGGAAGCCACCGTTGTGCCAGATTCGTCTGAATCTGAGCCCTGATTATCAGGCCCAGTAGCAGTTAGGCGAAGCAGGATTGCTTTAAACGATTGACCTGTTTCAATTGAGCGATGCTGTGATTGTGCAGGCTTTGATCTGCCAATTTAGTGCCAGGGATAATATGAGTTCGAACCATAGCAAGCAAAGTATAACATGCACAGAGGAGTGCTTGTTGAACATCTCTGAGTTAACTCTTTTTGGCTGCTACACTACATAAAGAAAGGGTTTCCAGTCAAAAACATATTTGAGATCACTGCTGCATTCTACTTCTCCTCTGGGGTAGTATAGGATGTTGAAATAGAGCTCTAGTACTTGTGGGTCGTGTTGCGGGGCCTGAATTATACCTAGCAATACTCCTGGAGGTGTGCTGTTACGTAGCTGCTAGTAGCAATGCTTGATCCCCCCCCCACCTTGTCACCTCAAAGCAAAATGCAGCCTTCACTCAGCTCCAACCTTACTACTACTAAAGGTACTGTAGAAAACACTTTGGTGAACGCATCTAAGCTGTATATATCCCCCGCACACTAGCATTACGGGTACACTAGCATTACGGGATCAATTTGAGAAAACCGAAATAAAAGCATCATGCGTGCAGAATATTAAACATTATACTACAAACTGCTGTAACACGTGCGTGCACTTCGGCACTCAGGAGCGCAGTGACCCCCACACGATGCTTCATCAGGCTGCACCAGCGTTGCATGGTTGCTGTTGCTGCAACAATTGCATCTGCACCTATATAGTGGATGCCACCAATCGCAACAATGAATGTAGATGTCAAAGCTGCTGTTCGGCACCCAGATCATGTGTTGTGAATTGGGAGAGGCCCACTTAAAAACCTCCAATTGGCCAAAAACCTCCAATAATAATAGGCCTGGTTGTCACGTTTGCTGTTTATATCATTAGGTAGCCTCTTCCTGACAGTTGAATTTGTCACACCCGCCCCCGGTAAGCTTCCCGGACACCCCACGCCTCATGGTAAGAGATCGTGGGTACTGAACACCCGAGAGGAGCACCCACACAAACCAGTCGACAACAGGGTGTAACAAGACCCGCCACCCAACGTGATGTGTCCCAGCACGTCAAGGACACAAGCCCGTTCATGAACAGGGTGAGTTTTGGAACCATCGTCTCGAAGGGACTCGGTTCCCTTCTGTTGGGGAATTGGACAGGGTGTGGAAACGCGCTACAAGGGGTACTTAAGGGTTCGAGGGTGTTCCAAAATTAATGGTCTATTCGGAATTGTGGAATTTGAAAGTCCAGTTTCTGTCACAGGTCACCCCAAAGTGTAAAAATTGTTTAAAGAGAGACAGGATGCATCATGATTTTTGTCAAGATCTGTCAAGGTACCGAAGCACAAAACGATCTCCCCACTTGTGCCTTCGCACCAGCCCAAAGATCACACTTTTCTTTTTGGAATCTAAAGATGGATCACCATGTCGTGTCCGATAACTAAGTGTACTCGTGCTGTTACGCAGGAACCCCTGCAACGTTCAGGCGTTGGCGAGGCAGCAGTATTGTGTGCGCCACCCACTGAGATTAACCTTGGCGCTGTACCAAACTGCAGCCATTGGAGGTGCTGTTTGGTACAGCGCCAAGGTTAGCAAATTGTTAGGATTGATGAGATTGCCCACGTCAGATTTCTCACAGCAAGGTGTAGACGCTTAATTCCTGCTGTGCATTATTTCTGCTTTATTATTATTCCTGCTGTGCATTCCTGCTGATTGTGCTGCTGTGTATGTTTGCTGCTTCCTGATCAAAGATTGCCTACGTCAGATTTCTCACGGCAAGGTGTAAACGCCTAATTTCTGCTGTGCATTATTTCCTGCCATACATTCCTGCTGATTGTGCTGCTGTGTATGTTTGCTGCCTCCTGAACAAAGATTGCCCACGTCAGATTTCTCACAGCAAGGTGTAGACGCTTAATTTCTGCTGTGCATTATTTCCTGCCATACATTCCTGCTGAATGTGCTGCTGTGTATGTTTGCTTCCTCCTGAACAAAGACTGCCCACGTCAGATTTCTCACGGCAAGGTGTAAACGCTTAATTTCTGCTGTGCATTATTTCCTGCCATACACTCCTGCTGATTGTGCTGCTGCGTGTATTTGCTGCCTCCAGAAAAAGGATTGACATATTTCCCCAAAATTGCAGGCAAGTACCAGTGTAGCCCCAGGCAGACTGAGTGCATGCTGGCAAGGTTTGCAAGCAACACAAGAGGCCTGCATGATCATGCCTGCACAGCTTTGTGCTATAATTCCCTAATTTACTTTTTGGAGAGTTATTCCAGGAAGAGCACAGCGCATTTATAGGTGGACAGTGCTTTTGTGCGTGTGTCCCTTCTTCACTACGATTAATTCCTTGCTTGTGCAAATTTGCAGGAGGTGCTATATAGAACAGTTTTCGGACCACTGGTGTATATGTATTATCCGTCGCCTTGTTGAAAAGAACTCATTGGAATACAGGGTGTTTTCCCTCTGCCCTTTGCCATCCTCAAGATGACGAATGAACAACCCATGAAATGCTACACCATAGCTTGTCTGATCTTCTTAACTGATCTAATCGTTCGTCAGAACAGATGAGCTGTGAGGTATTTTCTTTACCAAGAATCTCTCATCAGAATCAAAGACAAACGTTTTGTCTTGGATCTCAATGTGCTTAAACAGACCCTCTTTTCGTGCACACAATGAGGTGAAAAAACACGAAGGCCACAGAAACTAGCAGACAGGCAATTTACATGTATAATCAGCTTGCACATTTGTGTGTTGAACGTCTTGCAAGGTACCTGCATGTCACGGCATACAAGCAAAAGCGGGCCAGATCTCTCTACCCTTAACATAATGATGCATGTTTACACTAGACTTCGACCTTTATCCTCACAAGTGCAGAAGGAGGTGGAGGAGGGGGTTAAACCCTCCAGCTGCCCAGATTTTGTGCTGGTTACTCCCATTGCTGCAAAAACACAAAAACAACAAACTAATGTAGGGGGGTGGGTTCTTCAGAGTGGCAGGGGGCAACCGAGGGAGACAGGGAGCACCTCTGCAGCACCGCCAGCCACTAGTACAGCCACCAATCCCAGACAGCACCAACCTAAAGACCTCAACAAAACTCGGCGCGACATCCACCTCGTCGAGATCAAGTATTGACACCAGACCTAAAAACCAGCTGAACGCCGCAAAGGAACAGCACAAAGACCTTTGCAACATTCTCCAAGGAGCCTCCGTTACTCTTCACATCATCCTTTTGGGTGTGGGCGGCACCATCTACAACACCCACACTCTGAAGCCTTTCAAAGAACTGGGTCTCGATTCTCAAAGAGTAAAGAAGCTTCTAAGGTTAGGCCTTTTTCTGTCTGTTCTTCAGACACACTCTCAGCTTGTGCTCCTGCGAGCGTGGGCCAATTTCTCAGACTGTGGTTTTTCAAGGAGGGTTTTTCTGTTTAGGCAGGAGTTTTCCTTTTCCCAGTCTTATAGGTTTTTTCCTTCATTCTGTCAGGCCCTTGCTGAGGACCGTGTAACAACCCCCACCAAAAAAATAAACTTGCCTCCAAGCTCCATGTGCACTCTATGAACTTTGCTGCTAAACTTGTCCATACTAGACGTGCCCTTTCCAGTACTGTTATCAACTCTCATCAGGAGCCGGTTCCAGGCCAAGCCTGCAACCCTCCTGATCCCCATTGATTTTTTTTTTCCGCGGTGGAGGAGCTTTACGGTACTCGGTACCCAAGTGGCTCCTCCTCCTTATTTATTGTGAAGAGTGGTTTTCACTGCCTGCGTAGTTTTTTTCTTGTTTTTCATAAAAGAAAGAACAGGAAAAAGAACGCAGACACAGTAATTCAATTGAGCAAGATCTCATTGCGTCAATAATACATATTAACTACCAGAAACCATCTGCTTCTAGCCTATAAGGTGAAATCCCACAGCGGCACTGCTTGCAATGAATGCGTAGAGGCACTAGCCAAGCATCCTGCCCTGTGCGATGATGGCCATGACGTGCATTTCAGTCTGTTGCCCAAACAGGGAAGTATTCATCTGTACAACTGGCCTGCGATTCCGTTGGTGGGGGAGACGTCGGAAAAGTCAGGGCTGTTAATTCAATGGGGTTGAATCAACCATTAGCGTTGATTTCTAATTGATCATTGATTCAAGCGGAAATCAATTGCTGTTCTGGTTGATTCAACCGGACAGTTGAATCAAGCAGTAATCAATGAGAAACGGTTGATTTCTAATTGATTCCTGGTTGATCATTGATTCAAGCAGAGATCAACTGCTGGTTTCTTTGAGTCAACCACACAGTTGTCAACCAGCAATCAAGCAGGAGTGGTTGATCTGAGATGGATTTTAGGTTGACCGTTGATTCAAGCAGAAATCAATTGCTGTATTTAAGCACATGGTTATTCAAAGTGCAGATCAACTGCAAAACATGAAACAAATCCTTAGCGTCTTTGCAATCATTCCAAATCAACCAAAAACTCGAGATCTCGATATTCATTGAAATCTGCATATATGTAGGGAAAACAAGCCATTCGGCACCATCTTGGAGGCACTTAGCTGCTTGATTTGCACTTAGCTGCTTGATGTGCCACAAACTGCCAGCACAGAATTACCTAATACTAAGTAACAAAGACAGACTTGTATCAAGATGTGCCTCAGCACTCAGCAAACAAAATTGGCCTCCACAAATGCATGAAGCAGTATGCCTGAGTAAGGCCCGTAGTGCGCTTCAATGATGTCTCCCTTGGCATTGACTTGCAAGCAACAAGCAAGTACCACAGGCGGTTGGCGACCGTGTAGAAGCAAGCGTTGTGGCTTGTATAAACATATCGTGCTCGTTCTTTGGGTGACCAAGTCATCATGCCTGTATGTCAGGTGTGTGATGTGTGTGTGTGTGTGTGTGTGTGTGTGTGATGTGTGTGTGTGTGTGTGTGTTTTGGGAACAAGCAGCATACCTGGTTGCATATTGGGAGGTTGGCACACCTAACTACCTCTGTCTCTGCAGCACTTCCCTCTCCCGAGGATCGAGTGATGGGGAGGCGGGACGGTGAAGGCGATGAGGACGTCGATCCCCCCGCCTGCAGGGCGCTCGAGGGGCCAACAAAAGCGCTGCTGCCTTCATGAAGGAAGCGCATATTTGCTGCACTCTTGCATGCTTGGCCGCCTGGCGGGTAAGAGGTCTCTCTTTGCGTTGACTCGAGGTCGTGTTTGACTGATCACTCACACACAACACACACACACACACACACACCACACACAGACACACGCGCGCAATTACAGAAGCACACACACAGGCACACACACAGACTGTTGAAGGAGCCTCAGAGGGTAGCGGGCACTTATCCTGCTCTGTGACAGAGAGACAAAGGCCCAGCAACTTCTCGATGCAGAACTAGAGAGTGTGGTGTATCAACCTGCTGGGTCCTGACAGCAACGCCAACCGTCGCTTGAACGAGCTGTTTGACACACCCGCCTTCTTGCACGCTGTGGCTAATGCTTAAAGGGGACAGGTCAACCAAACGACACTGCAGGTATTTTCCGGCTTATCATGCCATGGGCACTCTTTCTGTGTGGTGTTCACGTGTGGATTGCTGCAGGTTATAGCTTGGACGGCCCTTTTTGATGAAAACAGAAAATTATTTTCTGACTTGCTGGCTATGGCTCAGCCCCTCAAAATTGTCTAAATGCCAAAGCAATGGAATATCACAAATTTGTCTATGCAGGTCACCAGCATGCCAATCATCAGCTTTGAGCAGCTGGCATTTGTGGCCTTCTCCGTAAGTCTGTTGGAGGACTTAATTTGCGCAGCTGTTCTTGTAGTCGTGCTTGCTTTTTTTGCATCTTATCTACAACTGCTATAAAGGGCAAGCCCCTACTTTATTTGTCACTGCAGGTGCGTAGTCACTTGCTGGATCCATACCAGCAGCACCAGCGTGGAATTGAACGCTTCCCGCAGATCAGAGAAATGATGGTTGCATTGGAGAGCGAGGTCCAGGAGTATGGTGGATGGGGAAATATTCCATGTGTTCAGATGGACGGAAAAATGCAGATGCAGAGTTCGAAGATGTGCAGCAAGCAATAGGCCCCATTTATAATTTGGTCAGTAAAGCAACGAGTGCCAGGGGCAAGCATGAGACGATTATTACTAACAGTAGTACAGCTGAGTGTTTCTGTTTTTGCGATCGCTCTTAGAATCATTTGGTTGGTGACTTGCTTGGGAAGACTTGGGGAGAGGCATTGTCTAGTTTTACACATCATTTACAGGTGTGGATATTTAATTAATTGTTCAAAGTTGTGGCGTGCCTGGTTTTTTGAACGTTTGCAATGACTTCCCCCATTTGGCTTGATTTAACCATGAACTATATAAGAGGCGGCTTGAATCAACCACAGATCAACTGCGGTTGATTCAACCAGAAAAAGAAGGTACCCACCGCGAATCGAATCAACTAGGCTTGCTTCAACCATGAACTAGAGAAAAGGCGGCTTGAATCAACCACAAATCAACCGCGGTTGATTCAACCATCAACTGCAGTTGATTTCAAATTGATCTCCAATTGATTCAAGCGGAGATCAACCACGGTTGATTCAACTAGAAAAAAGGTACCCACCGCGAATTGAATAAATGGCCAAAATCAACCACATTTCTGGTTGATTCAAGCAGCAATCAACAGCCCTGACTTTTCCGACGGACTACAGCACTTAGGGCCAATGTGTATCCTTTTCATTAATTGATGCAGGGAGTGTTTTGCTGCCTGCGTAGTTCTTCTTTTCTTTCCTTGGCCTGCGAAAACAAAGAAAAGAAAAGACTCCGCTGGTAGTGATGACACAGCCAGCATGATCAAGGGAGGGGGTTACTTAAGTGCCCGCACCAGGCAACCCCCACTACAACTTAATAGAAATTAATGTGGGTCAGGGGGGTTGTGTGCTGTACCACCCAGACCCAATCCTTACCTGTTGTTGCTTGTGTTGTATTACACTGCATAACTTGTTTTATATGAGTGCAGATGCATGTCTGATGGAGTGTTCATTCAGTTTGTGTGTCAGTTTTTTAATCTTACAGTAGTCCAGATTAAGGTCTGCCAGAGGTTTGTCTGTATAGTCTTTGTAGATAGTCCCCATAGCTCCAACAAGGATCACATGAAGCTTGATTTCCCTATATCCTTGTCTGTTTAGGTTGGCAATAAGCATGCTGTGCTATGCTTTTGCTTTTTGGAGTTGGCCCCAGACCTAGTGTCTTCACCCCAGGCCTAGTGTCTTCAAAAAAATTTAAACATTTAAACCTAATCAGGTGAACCTCCCACTGGTTTGTATTTAATTTCTTGGTCTGCGAATAAAGCACAGCCAAAGAGACCGGAACAGGAGGAGCACTAGCGTTATAACCTTTAATCTTAAAGATCAGGAATGAGGACGATGAAAAGTGTTGTAATAACTTTGGCACATTTGACACTCCTCCTCACATTGTAACATTGCTTTACTTATGCAGCCTAGCAGTCGCACTTTTTGACTGATGGTGTAATCTGTGACCTTCGTAACCTTTTTAGCTTTGATGCATGCTGTGAGGTGGAGCTGAGTGAAGGCTGCATCTTGCTTTGAGGTGATATAGGGGGGCGGGGGAGTGTCGGTTGGTTGTGTATGCCAGGAATAAACATTTAATTGCCAACACTTTTAAGTCCGAAGTTGTGCACTTCAACTCCGCGGGTGAAAATGTTCCTGTTCTTGATGTTGGCGGGCCACCCTTCATCACAAAAATTCTTTTAGGAATTTGGGCATGGTTTTCTACAGGACCTTGAACATGGCTAAGTCTGCTAAACACGCGTCCCGTCCTTTTCTTGCCTCTGCCTATAGGATACGTAGATTTGTGCGGAACACGCTTTGGCAGACAGGCCACACACTTCTTTGTGGCTCGCTAAGACATATGTTATTCCTGCTGGCATGTATGGTAGTCAAGTATGGGGTACTGGATTCTTGCAGGCAGGCAGAGAGTTCTCTAGCCCACTGTCTACACTTCATTTGCATTTTCTGAAGGGCACGTTAGGTGTGAAGCAGTCTACCACTAATTGGGCTGTACTCCGAGGATGTGGACATGAACCGTTGCAATTCTACTGGTTTCTGTCAGCTGTCAAGCTTTTCAATAGTATGCTTAATACCAATAGTGACATTTTGCAGAGGGTAGTCCAGGCTGATCTCAAATTACAGCCTCGTTCAAGTGCCTGCTGGACAGCTCAATTGCTGAGCGCTTTTCAGGGACTGCGTAGGTGTGAGTTGTATGTATGAGCTGTTCAAACTGGGCATGCTATTACCATGCAAGAGTTTACTGCAGATTTGAAGCATAGGATGAGAGGTGTTTGGAGAGACGCTGAGTTCGTGGACCCCAACACGCACAACAACAAACTGGCCACCTATCATTCTTGGTTTGCCATCCCTTTTTCTAAAGGGAAATATAATTAGATGAATAATTAACATGGAGGAAATCCTGAAGGAAATCCGGGATGAGCAGCGCGCCCACCGCGCCGACAGTGCCCAGATTCTCCAGCGTTTCCTGCGCATAGAGCAGGATTTCAAGCGGATACAGAAGGGGCACCAGGAGTCGCTGGAGAGGGAGAGGGAGTTCGAGAGAAGGATCTCAGCACTGGAGGAGCTCATCAAGCAGCAGGCTCCCGCTCCTCTGGCCTAGGTGACCTGGCGCTGAGGTATGCGCTGGAGTACACCGCAGACCAGCAGAGGCAGAGGGAGGAGCTGGGCAAGCTCGCCCTGGCTCCTCCTCCAGGGCGGGGGCTAGCTCGGGTGGCTGAGGATCTGGGTGTTGATCCTGGCCGCTTGAGC
>Ga0307942_1001964_pt1 | contig 16628 bp, 18 predicted proteins | sample OrgLakmetagen175_FD_201846 | JGI IMG/M metagenome (GOLD analysis project Ga0307942, IMG submission 201846) | Saline water microbial communities from Organic Lake, Antarctica - #175 | ecosystem: Environmental > Aquatic > Non-marine Saline and Alkaline > Saline | place: Antarctica: Organic Lake... | reverse complement strand
TACCAGCAAGCAACCAAGAAAGCGTAGAAGAGGAAGCATTACTAGTTTGGCTTACTGGTAAGCCTGGTTATATAATGGCCTACTGATCAGGTTACTAGAAGGCGAAGTAGTAGGCAAGGCTTACTGAGCAGGGCTACCAGCAAGCAACCTAGCAATCACCCTGTCAAGATCCAACACGGCTTACTAGTGTGGCTTACTGGTAAGCCTGGTCATACAGTGCCCTACTGATCAGTTATTGGCGGCTTACTAGTAAGCCACGCTTACCACTCGCTTACTTTGCGGTGGTTACCAGTAAGCGGAGATCAAGGAACCAATTGCCTTACTAGTGTGGCTTACTGGTAAGCCTGGTTATTTCTTGGCCTACTGGTCCGGTTACCAGAAGGCAAAGTAGTAGTCGAGGCTTACTGATCTGGGTTACTGTTAAACCGCAAGTAAGCCCAAAGAATGTGTGTTATACTGGCCTACTTGTCCGCTTACCAGACTGGCCTACCGAGACTGGCCTACCGCGACTGGCCTACTTGTCCGCTTATACTGGCCTACTTGTTCGCGTACCGCTTACCATCTAGAAAGCTAAAAGTAAGTAGTGTTTACCAGTAAACCATGGTAAGCGTCTTCAGTAATCATATACATTGTACGCTTACTGTCATCAGTTACTGTGGCTTACTGGTAAGCCACGCTTACTACACGCTTACTTTGCGGTGGTTACCGGTAAGGGTATAATTGGTAAGCCGGTAGTAAGCCTGGTAACGTTATCTAACATTCCGACTTGAAGTCAGAGCATGTGAGCCACGCTGCAGCCGCTTTATTGAAGGAAGTAAGGGAAAAAGGCAACGGGCGCTTCCAGGCACCCTGCCCGGTTCTCTAAAACATTGCACTACCTACTACCTACTGTTAATTGCGTTGTTTGGAGTTCAGAATTTGGGTGGCTATCGTAGGCATTCGGTGTTGGCCACCCTCTTTAAGAAATAAGAAAAAAGTGGCGCTGCGCTTGGGAACCCTAGGTCCATTCAAGGTTCACAAGGTTTACAAGTTAATCCATGAGTCAAAATGTGCGACTGCTAGGCTGCTAGGTCCATTCAGTTTACATAGCTTTTTCTGGCGCTGTGCTTGGGGTCTCTAGGACTGGTCAGAGACCTTAAATTCATAGCCCATTCTTGTTATCTATGCTTAAGTTGGTACCATTATACCTCGTCGTGACAGCCAAAGGTCTGCGATGAGCAAGTGCTTTCTTGCCCGTCATTGATTTCCCAAATGGCATGGTCTCCTATACCCATGCCTGGCATATATAGCGATGTAACCTTACCTTACCTATGCCTGGCAATTCTGCCCCTAAGCAGAGTTGTGAGCACTCTCTTGGAACTAGTTCCCTGCTCATCCCAGCTAGCCTTGCGTGTGCAAATGCATGAGCTGGTAGTGATTTTGTCTGCCGGTAAAGGAGTTTCACGGTACTTGGTACCAAAGTGGCTCCTTTTCCTTAATTAATGTGGGGAGTGGCTTTCACTGCCTGCGTAGTATTTTCTTTTTTTTTCAAACAAGCCAATTCCAACTGTCTGAAATTCAAAAACCGTGTCCGGTAAGTTAAGTTGTGCTGACGGTTAAACAGAATTGACGGTAAAACAGAATTGACAAGACGACGTGTCACGGAATAGCTGCTCGCAACTCTTTTGCAAGCTCCTCCATTTTTTTAAGACCTTCAGCCTGTGAGTTGGTGAGAATGTAAAGCAAAAAGTTACAAACTGAATGTACTGAATGTAATGTAGGAATTGGGTCTTGATTCTCAAAGGGTTAAGAAGCTTGCCTCCAAGCTCCATGTGCACTCTGTGAACTTTGCTGCTAAACTTGTCCATACCAGACGTGCCCTTTTCAGTACTGTTATCAACTCTCATCAGGAGCCGGTTTCAGGCCAAGCCTGCAACCCTCTTGATCCCCATTGATTTTCCCTTTCCTTTTTGCAGTGGAGGAGCTTTACGGTACTCGGTACCAAAGTGGCTCCTTTTCCTTAATTAATGTGGGGAGTGGTTTTCACTGCCTGTGTAGTTTTTTCTTTTTCTAGTGTACAGCAAGACACGGCCAGGAAGCCTTGAAGGTTGAGCGTACAGCTAAATTCACAAGAGATTAAATGGATTTGAGCATCGTGCAATGCACTTGGAGGTCAAAAACAGGTGCATGAGGAAGGCAGAGTTTAGTGCACGATCTCTGCTGCATTTTGAAGCAAACAGAGCCTGCAGACTCTTAAACGAAGAGGAGTTTTTGCAATACTTGATAACCATTTATAATGAATTGGGAATTGGTTTTTCCACTAATGCTTGTCCTTTCAGGCTGTGTTTATGAAGAAAAAGGCACCAACTACTCATTGCATTGGCCCAGTTAACTCACCGGTGTGCCCTCCGCTAGGAGCTTTACTAAGGCACTTCCACAAATGACGCCCTCAGCCCCCCAAGAAATGATCTGCTTTGCGTGCTCCTCTTTTGACACTCCAAATCCAACAGCAACCTGAACGGTGAAGCAAATGTGTAAACTAGCATGCATCTACAGGATACGACCACGTAACAAGCAGGGAACTTGTGCGTCAGCCCTTCCTTATGGGTTTATTTGTGGCTGGCCGAGACCAGTCAGCAGCCGATCAGCTAAACAATCTGGCTGAAGGTCACCCCCCATTGTACCCATTGTGATCATCCATCCCCAATTGTAATCATTCATCCCCCATTGTACCCATTATAATCATTCATCCCCCATTGTACCCATTGTATTTATTCATCCCCTCCTAATCCGCAGCCCTTACCTTCTACGTTCTACTGCAGTGGAGAAGAAACAAAGAGGAAAGAAAAACACGTTCTACTGCAGTGGAGAAGAAACAAAGAGGAAGAAAAACACGTTCTACTGCAGTGGAGAAGGAATAAAGAGGAAAGAAAAACACGTTCTACTGCAGTGGAGAAGAAACAAAGAGGAAAGAAAAACAACGCAGGCAGGCAAAACCGCGTACTCACTTTTTGTTTCTTCTATTATGCCAGAAGCCGTACATCTCCTTAATGTGGGAAATGTTACCCTTACCTTCTACGTTCTACTGCAGTGGAGAAGGAATAAAGAGGAAAGAAAAACAACGCAGGCAGGCAAAACCGCGTACTCACTTTTTGTTTCTTCTACTATGCCAGGGGCCGTACATCTCCTTAATGTGGGAAATGTGCTTCACCACATTATATAATTTTTGTGTTTCACCACATTATATCATTTATTGTGTTTCACGGCCAGGGGCCGTACATCTATTTCATGTGGGAAATGTGTTTCACCACATTATATAACTTCCCCCACTTCAGACAGCTTAAAAAGGAACACGTGCGCTTACAAGCGCGCTGTGTGCGTGCTGTGCTCATACATGCCACGCTCATTCAATATTTTAAGCAGGCAAGGCAACACGAGGTTGGAGATGAGTAGGACTGTTTGGCAGCAGCCTCCCTCAACCTAGCTCACTCTGGCAACCGAATGCAGGCTGCAATTTGTACTTTGTTACCATATAGGAGGCCCGCCAACCTGCCCCATGTGCCAAAATCTTAATGCTGCAGTAAGCCACGATACGGGAGCATAGGGGATGTTGAGCACTGGAAAAGTGCACGTGCAGATTCGTCGTACGGATTTTGTAAGCCCTAGATGTAGCAACCTTACTAGAAGCAAGGCCATGAAGAAGCAGACACACAGGAAGGCTGCCTCATACTCGAGCTCAGGCAACAAGGCACACACACAAACACATATACACACACACACATATATATATACACACACATCAGGGATGCACGGCTTTTTTGTAACCGACACCAGCTCTCCGACCCTGTTCTGTAATTGGTCTTAAACCCACAAACACTCACACATACGCACACGTGCACACACTCTCACACACATATATGCGTATACGCACACACACACACACACACGCACACACACGCACACACGCACACACGCACACACGCACACACGCACACACACACACATCAGGGAGGCACGCACCGGCTTGTCAGTAACGGTATGCAACATGGTCACCAGCTCTCCGACCCTGTTCTGTAATTTGTCTTGGACGCCGGTCACTCCGGTCACGGAAACTAGGTACACAAAACCTTGACTCTTCTTCGCTATGTCCGCCATTCGATCCTACGGCAAAGGTGCAGTTACGGTGGTTACGACAGTTTTAATACAGGGGGTGACCTCTCTACGGCAGATGCAGTGATGTGCTAGGCAGGTCACAGGCTGAAAGGCACAGCACGCACAAGAAAACAAAGCAGGGTATGGGCAGGCGGTTCAAGATGAGGTCACGTGCATCCACGGCCTCGGCGGCATGCTACCTTGCTTGCGGACGTGGAATGAAAAACATAATGACTGCCGGCGCTTCCGCACTTCAGCCACCGCTTGCGTGCACCAGCAATTTCACTACATCTTGCACAACACTCGCGCAGACCTGAAAGATTATGATTGCCGGCGCTTCTGGACTTCAGTCGGCGCAGCTTAGTCAAATTTAGACAGCAGCAGGCGACAACAAAAGGGACAGAGTTCTAAAATTGAAGTCCAAGGTAGAGAGCTCAGCAGCGTGCTGACTCTGAATTAGGAAAGGTTTTAACTAGCTCACGGAGGGTAAGAGTCTGTCTGCTCATGCCCAATCCCTTAAATAAATCCTTCTCCTGAAGTCATTTATACAACTTAACCTACTCGATGCTCCAACACACACACACACACACAATACACACACAAACACTAACACTCACCTGAGGTGTCGTGGGCGTGACTAACAGGATCAGATCAAGCCCAAACTTGTTGCACGCAGCGCGGATTTCATCTGTCTCTTCCAAGGGGATGTCTGGCACCAGCAGACCAGACACACCCGCTTCACTGACAGTCCGGCAGAACTCCTCCATCCCTCGTCGCATGATAGGATTAAAGTAGGTGAACAACACTAGGGCAGCACTCGTGGAGGGGGACACACGACGCACGAGGTCAATGACTGAGTCGAGGGTGGTGCCTCTGGCAAGGGCGCGGGTGGCAGCGTTTTGGATGACAGGGCCATCCGCCAAAGGGTCCTGTGCATTGAGGGAGGGAGGGAGGAAGGAGGGTGTTTCTGTGGAGAATGTGCGTGTGTATGCGTGTGCGCGTGCGTGTGTGTGCGTGTGTGTATGTGTGTGTGTGTGTATGTGTGTGTGTGTGTGTGCGTGAGTGTGAGAGTGTGTGTTTATGAGTGTGTCCGCATGCGTGTGTGTGTGTGCATGTATGTGTGAGTGTGTGTGTTTGAGTTTGTGTGTGTGTGTGTACGTGTGTGTGTGTGTGTGTGTGTGTGTTTACGTGTGTGTGTGTTTTTGTGTGTGTGTTTGTGTGTGTGTGTGTGTGTGTGTTTGTGTGTGTGGGTGTGTGTGTGTGTGTGTGTGTGTGTGTGTGTGTGTGTGTGTGTGCGCGCGCATGCGCGTATATTCACGCAGTTGTATCAATGAAAGTTAGGTTCCTTATTCCCTCCACAAGCCACCCTAGCATAGAATTATCAATTTGCCAGCCAGCCAGCCAATGCAAGCATGCAAAATGGCATTTCCGCGTTTTCTCACCGAGTAAGGAACGCCCAGCTCTATGATATCTGCACCGATGGCGTCCAACGATCGAACGGCAGCCTCTGTTGTCTCCAAATCCGGGTCACCAGCGGCGATAAAAGGGATGAAAGCAATCCTGGGATCAATGTTCATAAGCCACAAGAGGCCCAAACTTGTGGCAACAAGAAGCACCAAACTTGTGGGAAGGTGCTGTCCTGCTTCCAGCAATTCAGTTTCTGCTTGCACGCGGAGCAAGACAGCAGCGCCACCTACTTTCCCTTGGCTTTAAGTTCAGCCATCTTCTCTGTCACACTCTGTCTTGACTTTGCCGCCATGCAGGCAGCGCTACTCCTACAGTCCTGCCTTGGCCTTCCTCCTCGCCGCGAGTGCGTTCTCTGTAAGCCCCCCCTTTGGAGCTGCATTGATGCTTGCATTGTGAATAATTAAATTATGTACTTTTGTGAAGGAACAAGCAAGGAGAACTAGATAAATTCAGGTCTTAAAATCAGGAAAGTAGCTTAAAAGCTCCTTGGTGCAAGCAAACCGGGCGCTACCACAGAACAGAAGGGAAGCAAAAAGAGATAGGTATGGATCCAGCAATAATTAAGCTCTGCGCTCCGGCCTGCAATGAGTTGTTACAGATCATATACAAGCTGGCAATTTGCGACTGCATTTCATCGCACAGGACCATCAAGCCTTTCATTGAGAGGAGCCTGCTTCACTTTCTACTTCTACTGTCCAGACAAATTTAAAGAAGAAGAAGCGCTTGAGAAGAAGAAGAAGAAAAAGAAGCACACCATCAACTCTGATCAAGAGCCATGGTGGTTTCAAAAAAAAGACAAGAAAGAAAAAACGGTAAAAGATTTTCTTGCAGACCTGAAGGCATGTTGGCTAAATTTTTTCTTGAGTGCCCTGGCATGCAGACGTTATGATCCGAGGCTGGGCAGTAAATTTTTTGTATGGCTGCTGTGAATGGTGCCCGTGGCTCTTAGTAGGATGGTGTGATGGTTTTTACGGTGCTCAAGTAAGCGAGGAACAAGTCAGTATGCTGTTCTTGTGCCTTTTCTGCTCGTGGGGTAGGGGAAGTGTCTACAAAGTACTTAAATTTGATCAGATGTATATTGCGTTTGTTTGGTTGTATCTATTGGTTTCATAGCCAGGGGGCATGGGTGGGCCGAGCCATCTGCTAGGTTATTACGGGCAATTTTTCCTGCATAAGTAGCAGGACTAGATCGGTACTTGTTTGTTGGGTTTCGTTTGGGGTGTGGTTGCTGGGTCGGAGTACTATGATTGCATCTGGCTTGCTAGATTTCCGCCACTGTTGTGCATTGAGATTCGAAGGCAAGAGCCAGGTTGGAATCATTTCTAGGGCGTATAATGCCTTGTTGCACTATTTTATCACGACTTCCTATGTCTGCTTGTGTTGGCAGGCATGCACCCTGTGTACCTTGTTGGATCGCTTTAGAAACATTTGTCCAGCAACGTTGTGCCTGTTAATAACCATTTTATTTATAATGGGATGACAGCAGCCTGACAGCATGTGGTAGGTGCCGTCTAGCTTCTGGCAGGTGGGGCAGATTGGTGGGCCTTCTATATGGTTGCATCTGAGCGGCACGTTTTTGCTGCTATGGTGTCAGTGCACTCGTTCCCTAGGATGCCAGCCTGGTCAGACAATTCAGAGCATGAGCTTTGACCTTGTGGAGATCAATTGTGTTTATGATAGCTAGATGTGGTGTACAATGATACGCTGTGGGTAGAGGGTTCTGTTTCTTATTTGCCATTTGCCAAAAAAAGGTACTATTGTACTATCCAGATCGTATAAGCACTATCCACACGAGCTTCATGATGTCCGACCATTGGATATGTTACCAAACTGGCTCTAAGTCTCCCTACCTCCTTGTTACTCAAATTATTGGATATTGTCTTTCCTAATGCCCTTGCCACTCCGAATAACCCATTCCTTCCTCTAGTCTGTTGATCTTGACTTTTTTGGGCGGAGATGTGTCTTGCCCAATTGTTGGCAGCGACAAATGGTGTGACAAGTAGTTAGTTGGTTGACAGTTGTGAGTTATGTATTTTGTTCAGTAAGCTGGTTGTGCAAGTCATTGATAACTTGATAACCTTTATCTTCTGGATATTACTGTATTGGTAATCACCTGCTTGCTTGCATTTCGGCGGTACGACAGAGCCAGGCCAACCTCCCCCTTCGTTAGCGAAGGAACGCCCCTTTTCTAATAGATAGTCTGGGCTGGCTGTGTGTCGTGGTGCCTTTGCTCGCTGTGAGTTGCACCTCTAGGGTGAAAAAACGCTGTGGTTTTTGTTGGCTAGCTTGCTGTGGTTGAACATCACGGGAGTGTGGACTGAGATGGTTGAGTTTCTATGTAGTGCAGCAACCAGCTAGGCCAGGATGGGGCTCTAACAACCTAACAACTTGAGGCGAAGGTTTTTCCTTCCAACGCTTTTCTGTGCTTTTCTTAGAACGTACATGCTGGTGCACTGTTGTAAGTCAAATGTTAAATTTGAACTCAGCTCCAGTTTGTTTGCATGAACAGCATGGCTGCGTCTCTAATGTGGCACTCCCTTCCTCCCCTTGGGTTATACATTCTGGTGTTCAGTTAACACGCCTGAACTGCTTGTTGTGGCTCTCCATCAGGCTCTTTTTATTATCTCAGGTTTTGCCTTTCATCATTCATTCCTCACCTCTTACTTATAACTTTCCTTAGAGAACAATATGGCACTGGCTGAGACCAGCTCGTATTCTACAACCTTACGTTTACTTTACGCTGGCTGATCCAGCAATGCCTATCAACCCAACATATGTGGCTTGTACTATTGCAAGGAATAAAAGCGGAAAGGTACAAAAACGTGAACTGCGTCTTGACCAACTTAGATTAACCTAAAACTCATTCTTCAGGTGCATATTTGTCTGCTAGTAATTATTCACAGTAAGTCACACGTAGCGTGTGAAGCAGAGTTCCCGAGAAATGAATTACGAGGCATTTTGCAAGCAAATCGTGTAAACAGATATGCAGCCAGCGTAAAAGCGTAGTGACTCACTTTCATCCTATGGCACACATCACAATCAATATAAAACAGGAACTACAGACATCAACAAACCATTTCCCCCTTAAAATAACTGCACTTTCTTTTTCGCTTGGACCCTTTTCCAGCCAGGAAGCTTCTCGTACGCCTCTCGCGGCATGCCAAACACCTGATAGCAAAAAAGAAAAGGAAAGGCTGCACTGATAGTAATAACACACTCAAGCAGTCGCACGTTTTGACTGATGGCTTAACTTGTATTAACACACTCAGGATGATTAAGGAAGCAGCACTGAAGAAGTGCCAGTATAAAAATGACCCTAGGCTGCCCTAGGTGTAAGTATTTCAGATCCTTTTCCATAATTAATGCAGGGAGTAGGTATTTTTGCTTGCACAACGTTTTAGCTTTGTTCAGGAAATTGTGAGGCAACGGTTGGCTCAAATGGTGTGTGTTGCTGAAGGGACAATAATGAACTAATAAGAGAACACGTGTGTGTTGCTGAAGGGGCGGTAATTATCTAATAAGAGAACACGTGTGTGTTGCTGAAGGGACGGTAATGAACTAATAAGAGAACACGTGTGTGTTGCTGAAGGGACGGTAACTAACTGATAAGAGAACACTCGTAAGCAGTTGCAAGTGGTTTGCTGGTATCACGCTCACTCACGGCAGGCAGCATTGTGGTATAACCCTGTAAAGTATAACCCAAAATGGATGTGGTTTGCTGCCTCTCCTGCATATACTTTAATATCTGTACAAGATATGTAGTGGATGTGTAGTATGTAGTGGATGCCTTGTAAGGATGTCCTCCAGGACACCTGTAACAATGAAGGGACTGGAACTTTGATAATACAATGCTTGCAGGCAAAGGGTGTTCCTGTATTGATGCAAGTTTGATTCTGGTGGTCTTACAAGTCAGGCCACGTACGCATCTAACCAAAGAACCAGCAGCAGCTTGTTGATGAGGGTGAAAGAGTTGACTGTCATAGCATTTTATCCCTTGTATGTCTATGGCAACGTCCCACGTACGTGCCACCATTTCGGAGCAGGGGGGGACAAATTTTTAAAGTGCTAAATATCGCCGTTTGAGACTCGGAGGAGCGAGTATCTTGATGGGGTTGCACAAAATTTAGTCCAACTAACTGTATGAGGTAGAAGACAATGGGTTTGTAGCGATAGTGTAATCTCATGGATAGCATGCTCTGCACAGAAAACCCTGTTGGAGTTTTATAAGTTCTGTGCGTTTAATTGCTTGGGTGAGGTATGAGGGAGCGAGAATCGGAGCAGAGCTGCAACCTAATGAATTCCATGCTCTGCACAAGCATTAAGGTAAGGTAAGGTAAGGTAAGGTAAGGCAAGGTAAGGTAAGGTAAGGTAAGGTAAGGTAAGGTAAGGTAAGGTAAGGTAAGGTAAGGTAAGGTAAGGTAAGGTAAGGTAAGGTAAAGTAAGGTAAGGTAAGGTTACATCGCTATATATGCCTCTGGTGGGCATCTGAGCGGAAGCTTGGAAAAAAGCCTGTAACCAAACCAAAACAACGCTAGAAAAATCAAGGGAACAGGGCTAGGCAAAAGCATTAAATACCTGGGTAAACTCGTCGTTGCTGAGGTAGGCTTCTTTCTGGTCTGCCTTGATGCCATCTTCCAGACGCAAGCCGACCAACTCAGCATAAGGGATGATGTCCTGGTAGAATGGACGCAATTGTGCCAGAGCATTCTCAGAAATAACAATAAAGAATAGGGAAATTATAGTAGGGATAGCCCTCTTGGAAATCAAAATTTTACTTGCTGGCAGCAACATCTTGCTGGCAGCAACATCAAGTACAGCTCTATGGAGCTGATAAATGAACGGTGTAAGCTGCTAGCAGCTTGACAAGACGGCTGCCACCCCTCCTACCTTGTTGGGTTGCCGAGTGAACGCTCCAGCTTTCAAGAGGACGCTGACGTTGACTGCGCAAAACAGGGAGGAGTGAAAACACACAGTGGAAACACACACAGTGGAAACACACACAGTGATGAAAATAGGGAGGAGTGAAAACAGGGAGGAGTGAGCTTAGTGAGGCAAAAAGCAAACCAGCCAAACAGTAGAATTTTCAGCCAGGTATGTGAAATATATAGGATAGATAGGGAAAAAGCGGTGGCTCAGCACGCTGCCGCATGTTAGTCATTGGTCGTGGTTAATCATTGTCAGGCATGGATAGTCATCGGTCAGGCATCCCGCATGTTAGTCATTTGTCATACATCCCATGTGTTAATCAACGGTTAGTCATTGGTCGTGGTTAGTCATGGTTAGTCATTGGTCTTACATCCCACGTGTTAGTCAACGGTTAGTCATTGGTCGTGACTAGTCATGGTTAGTCATGGTTAGTCATTAGTCTTACATCCCACGTGTTAGTCAACGGTTAGTCATTGGTCGTGGTTAGTCATGGTTAGTCATTGGTCTTACATCCCACGTGTTAGTCAACGGTTCGTCATTGGTCGTGGTTAGTCATGGTTAGTCGTTGGTCTTACATCCCACGTTTGTAGGGTGCAAAATGTACACAACATCAAGCACAAATATAGTGTTATATGTAATATGTTTTAAGGAATGATGCAAGTCTCAAGAGTGGTGGGAGTAGCTCAAGCCGAGGTTTCGTCAGTGGTTGTTGCTCTGGGATTAAAGGACCAAGAAGCATCTCCCCCCAACAAACAACTGTATGTAATGTGTTATGCGGGGGCCCCTAATCCTACATTGTCTGTGCGTGATGCGTGATGCGTGATGCGTGATGCGGCTGTAGTGCTTGCAATCTCATAACGCTTTGTACACAAAGCAGTTAATATCCACTGAAAGAGGTAATATAACTCTAGGAGCGCCTCCTCCGCAAACCTTTGGGGAAAACTAGAAAACTTCTTTAATGAGGTTTGGCAACATCAGAGGAAGACAAAGCACATACGATAAAATAAATTGCAAACGCGCATCTGAAGGACGACCCCCACGGTGACAACGACGACTGAATGTGAAGGCTCAGCTATACCTGGCACCTACGTGCCCCTTAATCATACTGGGTGTGTTAACACTACTAGCATCGCCTTTTCTTTACTTTGTTTTGTCCTCATACTCAGTGCACCTGTGTTTCGTGGTAGTGCATTAATTGCTCTTCTCCTTCACACTCAGCGCACCTGTGTTTTTGTGGTCATGCGTTGATGGCGGAGCGGCAGGACTGTTAGCCTGCGTCCAGCAACGTCACCACAGCCAGGGAATGCACATGTGCATTTAGTATAGTGGCCAGGGAATGCACATCTGCTTGAGTATAATGGCCAAGGAAAGCACATCTGCCTTTAGTATAATGGGCAGGGAATGCACATCTGCCGTTAGTATAATGGCCAGGGAAAGCACATATGCATTTAGTATAATGGCCAGGGAATGCACATCTTTGTTAGTATAATGGCTAAAGAATACACATGCGCACCTGACTTGATGCTTAAGTGCGCCAAAACAAAGCAGCTATAGGTGTTAGGTGTAGACGGAGGGTAAAACCTTCTTAGTAATAAGACTCATTAAGGCAAAACAACAAAGCTGGCAAAACACCACATGCCTAAGTATGTAGGGTTGGCCAGAACCGTATATATACGGTTTACATACGGTATTTTTGGCAGGGAAATGACCAAATATACGGTCATATACGGTGCATACATACGGCTCTGGCCAACCCTACTAGTATGACATGCCTGTAGTTTGACATGCACTGCAGAAGTAAACGATGCACTGTAGCCAATAACCAGGTCGTTTTTTGTATCCTATTTCTGTACCTCCTTGGATGAATTTGCACAGCTGGCCTCTGGCCGAGACCAGTCAGCAACCGATCAATCAAACAATCTGGGTGAGGTTGCCCGTATTGGAAATATTATAACCATTGTGCGCCGCAGCTAGGGCGCGCGACAGCTGTCTCGCGGTTTACTCAAGCGCTAACTAGGCTTATGAGCACGCAAGGCAGGGAGAATAATGCGCCCCCCAGACGCATGTTCTGCAATGCTAGGAAGACGCGTGCATGCTTGACACCCTGCCTGTACTGCTCACGCACGTTGGGTACTACTCGGGCTGGCCAGAACCGTACATGCACATGTGCATTCGGTGCCTGTATGATTATAATTAATAAAGACCTTAGCAGGGGAACTCCTAAGTTGCGGTCATACATACACGGTCGTGTATACACACGGTTCTAGCCGTGTATACACATGGTTCTGGCGACCCCAATGATATTACCTTTGCGGGGGAGGGCCGAGATGGCTTGGGTCCAGGAGGACCAGGTCCCTTTGCGGGAGGCGATGTCTGCTCAAACATAGACTGCAGTAGGCAGATGTGCACATGCGTAACGAGAGTAACCGCCAGGCATACACGTGGCTAGATCGGATGAAACAACATTTAAAACCTCTTGTGTCCTCACGTCAGGCGTTGATTGGAAGCATAACATGTGACACAATCTGCTGATTTCCCTTGGGGATTAAGGGGAATGATGTCTGCTTGGAAACACAACCGAAGGTAGATGCGCAAATGTGCAACACAAAACGGCTGGAATATAACCATGTTCACACGGCCTAGTTTGGTGGCTCCTAGTCTTGGCTAACAAGTCCCAACATCTCTGTACATCCATAACCTCTTTCGGTCTCTCGCACGCTTCTTCACTCCCTACGCAAGAGCTTGGGCAGTTCTGCATGCTAAAGACACGTACCTTGGCTTTCTTCACGCTCAGGCTCTCCTCCTCCTCAGCTGTCAATCTTCCTGGCTCCTGCTCGTCCTTTGGCGTGACTTCCTGAGAAGGAGTAAGGTTGCTCGTTCCCTCCAGCTGCTGCTGCTGCTGCTGCTGCTGCTGTGAAGCAGGACTCGGCGAGTCAGGAGTGGGAAAGGGAGGAGCATTGGAAGCGGATAGTGAGGCATCATCACTAGCAGGCTGCGGCTGCTGCTGCTGCTGCTGCTGCTGCTTTCCTGCAGGGGATTCTGGGGATTCAGGAACAATGGGCGGAGCACTCGCAGGCTCCTGCTGCCTCACCTCCTCCCGCCTCGCTTCCTGCGGCTTGGTTGGAGAAGATGCCTCGATGGGGGCCGTAGCAGACTTGGTCTCAGGGAGAGGTTGGGGTGATGCCTCTTGAGGGGAGGCAGGAGGAGAAGCTGGCGCTTGAGAGGATTCTGGCACGTGCCCGTTCTCGGTGCCCCCGACTTCCACCACCTTCTCAATGTTTGTGTGCTGGCCTTCATGTCCTTCTCCTTGATCAGGAGTTTCCATCTTGTCCATGGCAGACCTCTGGAAATGTGCAAGTTGTTTAACCTGCCTCGGGTTTCTCAAGTGCTTGCGTGATGGGAGGGGAGAGGCAGATATTAATTTCAAAATAAACCAAAAGCAACCATTTTCGAGGGAAAGTGAGGAACGTTTGTTGTCGGAAAAGTTTTTTTTTGGCGTGGGTCAGATATAAAATATTTAAGCAAACAATGGTAACCCCTCCCAGTGCTCTGGACTGTACCGTGAAGGTGAAGGGGCTGCCTTTCAGGGCCACGTCGAACGACATTCGCAAGTTCTTTGACGAGGGAGGCGGGGAGCTGGGCAACGCGATTAAGGAGGATGGCATCAGGTTGTGTGTTGGTCTCCTGGACGGCTTAATTGTGACCCACTGCTCAAACTCCATTGAGGCAATTCCTGTTGCCTCACGCACGCACACGACACTCCCTGCCACTCACTCCCGTGCTTGCACACAATTACCACGCAGTTTCGTACTTCATTCCCATGGCAGGCCAACGGGGATGGTGAGCGAAAACCGTTCGCAACGAGGAGCAAATAAAAATGTCTTGCTGATACACAGCAGGCTGCACAGAATAGGAGGAGTAGGAACTACTCTGTGGCTAGGGTCCAACAGGGGGGTGTAATTGGTGTGGGCAGTTGCCAAGGCCTGCGCACCCTGACAACATAATCCTTCTGGCTGTGCAGCGTTCCAAGCTAGGGGAGCTCCTCTCTCTCCCTGACGTGCTGTTTTAGCATGTGGTAATTAAATTTCACCGTGCATTTAACTGAACGGCTTTGTTCATGCTTTGCACCCTGTATGCAGGCCTTCATCGTGTTTAGTGGCTCGGAAGAGGCAAAGAGGTGAGGAGTGCTGCCGCATCCATGGCTTAAAGCCTGACGCATTGAACGAGTTTCAATTATCCTGGTTTGACCTTGTGCTCCAACCATCTTGCAGAGCTACCCAAAAAGACCGGGAGACTTTCGGGGACAGGTTTGGTGACAGGTACGTCTTCGCTGTGTGCAGCTTCATGCTTGTTGTTAAAAACATGCCCCCATTAGGCATGCAGGACAAAGCCAGGGTGGCTAAGACAGCTTGCTCTTGATAAGGAGACTGCCAATTACGTGCCTATGCGCTCTCCGTCTTGTGCCAGAAAAAGCAAGGTAGCTTTACTCACGGTCAACAAGCACCCTTATGCCCCGTTGTGTCAACGGGTCGCTTGAGTTAGCTTACGGAAAGCGTCAATCATGGTCACAATGACGTCTCACGTTGACAGGTGAGACCATCCACCAAGGTGACCAGCCAACGTGAGATGTCATTGTGATCGATTGTTTTGAACCAGCTCCTGGATGACCAGTCCTGGGTGACGTGCAACAACGTACGCCTGCTTCATAAGTCATAAAACGCATCCATCTGTAAATCCACGTGTGTGGATTGTGTTCACCGACTTAAATGATGCAGATACGTGAGAGTGTACCCTGCCCTCTCCACCGATGAAGCGGAGATGCAGCAGGCCGTTCAACAACAAAACATGATGCAGCAGGTGTGCACGCCTGGTTTGTGAGCGGTGTTCCTGCTGCGTGTCTGCGTGACTCACGCGGTATTGTGTGTGTAGTCGTGCGTGTCGTTTTTACGTACAGTTTGTGAGCCGGTGTTCCTGCTGCATGTCTGCATGACTCGCGCGGTATTGTGCGTGTAGTTGTGCGTACGTATGACCAGACCTGCCTGAGTACCTCCAAATCCCAGTGCATTAAAATGGGTGCACTTATACAGTGTGTGCGTTGCTCTCTGTCAACTCCCTGCTCCTCATGCTATGTAGGGCGTGTCTTCTCGTACCCTAAGCAGAGTGTATGCATATTAACAATATGACATTACAAATGTCTTGACAGGGGAATGGATTTGGGTATAGCCAGTCTGACAGCGTGGTCAAAATCAAGAGCTTGCCTTTTGATGCCAACCAGCTGGACGTCATCCAGTTTTTTGTGGACTACAGGCTCAAGCCAAACGGTGTGCAGCTGGTGGTGCGCTCTGACAACAAGCCCACTGGAGAGGTGTGTGTTTGTGTACTTGTATGTATGTATGCGTGCAAATGTGTGGTTGTTTGGGTGTATGTAGGTTGATACATGTGTGTGCATGCACGCACGCACTGCCTCACCTACTGCAGCTGGTAGTGTGTCACCTACTGCAGCTGGTATGTGTGAGTGTGTTGGTGTTGGTGTGTGAGTGCACAGGCTCAGACTGATTGCCGCTTGTCCTGTTGAAATGCTCAGGCTTGAACAGACGAGAGCATTGGCCTGGAAGACTGTTGAATGCGGCGTCGCTTAGCGGCATATGCGCAGGGTTGGCCAGAAAATATACTTGGTGATTTCCCTGCAAAAAATACCAGATACACACCGTGTATACACGGTTCTGGCCAACCCTAGCTTCCTGGCAATGACTTGGCTCAGCTGGAGCTAGGAAGCGTGCTGTGCTGTACGGGCTAGTGACTCCAAAGTTCACAATCCCACTATAGCAGCCTTGGTGTGTGTGTGTGTGTGTGTTGCGTTCAACGTTTCCCTGCATGTCCTGCAGGCGTGCTTGGACCCTGAGGCCCCTCTGAGGAAGCCTGTCGTGTTGAACAAGAAACAGACCGCACAAACTGCACATTTCACTCATATGTAGGGTTGGCCAGAACCATATACATACTGTAAATATACAAAATTCTCGGCAGGGGATTCACCAAATATACAGTCATATACGGTGAATACATACGGTTCTGGCCAACCCTACTCATATGGCCTTGCACTTGCC